>Ga0194061_1000335_pt1 | contig 29076 bp, 28 predicted proteins | sample SepL2221m_MetaG_FD_163423 | JGI IMG/M metagenome (GOLD analysis project Ga0194061, IMG submission 163423) | Anoxic zone freshwater microbial communities from boreal shield lake in IISD Experimental Lakes Area, Ontario, Canada - Sep2016-L224-21m | ecosystem: Environmental > Aquatic > Freshwater >... | reverse complement strand
ACTTGCAGCGCTTAAAACCTCTAAGCATTCCCATCAACTATCGATTCTTGAAGCGGGAATTCATTACGCAATCCCCGGAATAACTTCGCTCACCGACTTGCATGAGCTAACGCTGGCAGAAATTCATAAGTTACTTAAAGAGCGCGGCGAAATAATTACCGGAACGCCAGTGGCGCCAATCTCGCCTGAAATTGAACTATGGGGTGCCGGAGTTACCTACTTGCGCTCCCGCGATGCTCGCAAAGAGGAGAGCGGCGTTCCTGACGTTTACCAAAAGGTTTATGAAGCTGACCGACCAGAACTTTTTTATAAGAGTAACGCGATCAGAACTAACACTTCCAATCAGCCCATAGGAATTCGGTTCGATTGTCCAGCCTCCGTCCCGGAACCAGAAGTCGCAATATTTATAAATAAATACCAAGAAATAATTGGCTACTCAATTTGTAACGATGTAACTGCTCGAACAATTGAAGGTGAAAATCCGCTTTATCTATCGCAAGCAAAAATCTATGTCGGCTCAACCTCATTAGGCCCAGATATAACGCCAAGCTGGCTGGTTCCACCCGCAGCTGAAATGAAGATTGAAGCAAAAATTACTCGAGCTGGTGGATTAGTTTGGCAAGCACAAACTTCCCTTGGGGCGCTCAACCGCACTCTTGCTGATTTGGTTTCTTACCTATTTCGCTGCCAATACTTTCCTTATGGCGCGATCCTTTCCACGGGCACAGGGATAGTGCCACCCATGGATATAGCTCTCGAAGCCGATGACACTGTTGAGATAGTTGTTGAGGGCGTTGGCACGCTACGAAATAGCGTTGCGATTATTCCGGAATCTCCGAAGGGGTACTTGGTATGAAGCCGATAGTTGCATGGACGCAGTGGGTTGACTTGGTTGGTCCGGAGGGCGTCGAGATGCGCTCCCCTGCTAACTTTCCATTAGATAGTTCGGACTTATCGGAAATAACTTTCTACGTTCCTACCTATTTCATTGGCAAAAAAGGCCTGGATTACGTGCCCGAGATGAGTAATTTGGAAACTCTGCAAATGCCTAATGCTGGCTACGAAGATGCGCTCCCTTACCTCAGACCAGGCATGACTCTTTGTAATGCCACCGGAGTACATGACGCCTCAACTGCGGAATTAGCAGTTGGATTAGCCATCGCCGCCAGACGAGGCTTCCCCCAGTTTATGAGCAATCAAGCCAATGCAATCTGGGATCATCGTCGATGGACCTCATTTAGCGACAGCAAAATTGGAATTATTGGTTACGGGTCTATTGGACAGCAAATTGCGAGAAACCTTTCTGGATTTGAAGTCGAGGTAATCGGGTTTAGCAAGTCTGGGCGTGCGGGCTCTAAGTTGATATCTGAGTTAGACGAATATCTTCCGAATTTGGATATTGTGATTTTGATCTTGCCGCTCAACCCAGAATCCCAGCATTTATTTGATGCCCGCAGATTGGCGTTAATGAAAGATGGTGCCCTGATTGTTAATGTCGCTCGCGGACCTATCATTGAAACAAACGCTCTAGTCGCCGAATTGAATTCGGGGCGGCTTTTTGCGGCGCTCGATGTAACTGATCCAGAACCACTTCCAAGTGATCACCCACTATGGCACGCAAAGAATGTTTTGATCTTGCCGCATGTTGGCGGCGATACCACGGCCTTTGAACCTCGATGCCAGAAACTAGTGCGAGACCAGCTTGAACTATTAGCAACCGGTAAATCTCTTAGGAACATCATTGTTGATGGGAGGGAGCAGAAATGAGAATCGATTCTCATCACCACGTTTGGGATCTTTCAGTTCGAGAACAAGGCTGGATGGTGGGTGACGCCGTAGCGCCAGTGCGCCGGAATTTCGATATGAACGACTATCGAGCAGCAAGTGTTGGTACCGGCATAGAAAAGACCGTCCTGGTCCAGACCGTTATGTTGTACGAAGAAACACCAGAGTATTTAGCTCTTGCCTCCCGCGATGAATTAATTGCGGGTGTAGTTGGTTGGTTAAAGATTGATGCCGAGGATGCCATTGAGCATTTGGATCACTACCAAACCCTTTTGGGCCACGAATATCTTGTTGGTATTAGAGATATCGCTCATGATTACCCAGATCCTGATTACTTGGGAAAGGCAGCGGTCATCGCCAACGTTCAGGAGATCGGCCGAAGAGGATTTGCTTACGATATTTTATCTAAGACACCTCAAATGAAGGCTTCGATTAAATTGATTGAGAATTGTCCAGAGACCACGCTAGTTATTGACCACATTTCGAAGCCCATGATTGCAGATGGGGTAATGGAGCCTTGGAAAGAACTAATTAAAGTTATGGCCTCCTTCCCAAATACCTATTGCAAAGTTTCGGGAATGGTCACTGAGGCGAAGTGGAATGAGTGGAAAGTAAGCGATTTTCGCCCTTATTTCGAGGTTTTGGTTGAGAGCTTCACCCCGGCCCGATTAATGTTTGGCAGCGACTGGCCAGTATCAGTGTTAGCTGGCGGCTATCGTAAGGTCATAGATCTGGCGGAAGAATTGACCACGGATTTCAGCGCCAGTGAGAAAGAAGATTTTTGGAGCGGAACCGCAATTCGGGCGTACAAGTTGGATTTGGGAGCATAAAAATGCGAAGTGCGGCCTGGTACGGTGGCAATGGTAAAGATGCATATCTGCATCGGGCCTGGATGCGCAGAGGTAATCCTGATTCTGCCTTTGAAGGCAAGCAACCAAATATTGTAATTATTAATACCGCCTCTGACTTATCGCCTTGCAATATGCATTTAAATGAGGTCGCGCAATCAGTTAAAGATGGAATTTGGGCTGCTGGTGGTGTTCCACAAAATTTACCGATGATTTCACTTGGTGAAACTAATGTGCGACCAACTGCAATGTTGTGGCGCAATTTGGCGGCAATGGCTACCGAAGAGATGATCCGGGCTAATCCCGTAGATGGCGTCGTTTTGCTAGGTGGTTGCGACAAAACTATTCCTGCTCTTCTCATGGGGGCGGCCTCAGTTGATTTGCCGACTCTGGTTATTCCTGGCGGACCAATGCTCAATGGCTCGTTCCGCGGCAAAGCCCTTGGTTGTGGTACCGATGTTTGGAAATACAGCGAAGATGTCCGAGCTGGAAAAATGTCACAAGCCGATTTCAATGCCTCCGAAAAATCTATGATCCGAAGTAAGGGCCATTGCAACACTATGGGTACCGCTTCAACTATGGGATGTATGGCAGAAGCTTTAGGTATGACATTGCCCGGGCTAGCTGGCACGCCTGCTGCTGACTCGCGGCTTCTTGAGATGTCACACGAATCCGGTCGCAGAATTGTTGAAATGGTTTATGAAGATTTAAAACCAAGCGACATCTTGGTTCGCGGTTCCTTTGTTAATGCCATCGTTGCATTGGCTGGAATTGGTGGCTCCACTAATGCGGTTATCCACTTACTGGCAATCGCAGGAAGAGTCGGTGTCGACCTTACTCTTCATGACTTTGATGAAATTGGGTCGCACATTCCGCTACTTGTGAATCTTCAGCCGGCTGGCGTGCATTTAATGGAAGATCTCTTCCGCGCAGGTGGTTTGCGGGCCGTACTTAATGAGTTAAAAGGATCGCTCGATAGCAAGGCCTTGAATGTAACTGGTAAGCCACTCGTAGATTCCTTGGCAGGTGCAGAAATCTACAACGAGGATGTCATTTCAAAGTTGGCCTCACCACTGCAGTCTGACGCTGGAATAGCGGTTTTATATGGGAATTTGGCGCCCCAAGGCGCAGTAATTAAGCCTGCGGCCGCAAGTAAGAATCTCTTAAAACATCGCGGTCCCGCAGTTATCTTTGAAAGCATTGAAGATTTTCACAATCGGATCGACGATCCTGATCTAGATGTCACCGAAGATTCAGTGCTGGTGCTTCGAGGTTGCGGTCCAATGGGTTATCCGGGTATGCCCGAGGTTTCCAACATGGCAATTCCGAAGAAACTGCTAGAGCAGGGCATCACCGATTTGGTTCGAGTTTGCGATGGCCGTATGAGCGGCACTGCTTATGGAACTGTTGTCCTTCATGTTGCACCAGAGGCGGCAGCCGGTGGTCCACTTGGGTTATTAAGAAATGGCGACATTATCATTTTGGATGTTGATGCGCGGACTTTGGCGGTTGATCTCCCCGACTCAGTATTAGCAGAACGATCCTTGCCTTTGGAAACTGCAAATAGTTTCGCTGCTCCAAAACGTGGTTGGGAGCGCCTCTATATTGACCATGTACAGCAGGCCAATCTTGGAGCGGATTTAGATTTCTTAGTTGGAAAATCTGGTTCCGCGGTTCCGCGCGAATCTCATTAATCTTCGCCGATCTTTAACTGAAAGGAAATTAGAAAATGCGAATTGCCCGCCTCGGAGCTTTTGAAGCCGAACGCCCCGCTGTAATTGTTTCGGACCAGGAGGCAGTATTCGTAGACGACCTAATAGCTGACTGGAATCGAGTTGAGCTCGAAAATGGGGCGCTAGAAAAGGTTCGTGCCGCCGATCTTGACTCAAAAGCGCGCGTATTGATTTCTGATTACCGCCTTGGCTCCCCTGTAGCTCGTCCAACGAAAGCGATCTGTGTTGGCCTTAACTACCTCCAGCATGCGATTGAAACAGGAGCTACTCCGCCACCAGAGCCGATTGTTTTCATGAAAGCTCCAGATACCGTCATTGGCGGTAACGATGACATTATTATTCCGCCCGGTTCGCTAAAAACCGATTACGAAGTGGAAATCTGTGTTGTTATAGGTAAGAGCGCGCTTTATCTCGAATCGCCAGCACAGGCAAAGGAATACATCTTGGGGTACACAATTTCACAAGATATTTCGGAGCGACACTGGCAGATAGAACGCCATGGCCAATGGATGAAGGGAAAATCATTTCCCTCCTTTAACCCAGTGGGACCTTGGATCGTCACTGCAGATTCTTTCGAACCAGATGATGTTCGTCTTTGGTGCAAAGTCGATGGCGAAATGCGTCAAGATTCGCGAACCAATGACCTAATTTTCGGCATAAATCACTGTGTCTGGTACATCAGCCAATTTATGGAGCTTAAAGCTGGCGACATAATTAATACCGGAACGCCTCAAGGGGTTGGAATGGGATCAAACCCCACCAGATACTTGCTTGGCGGTGAGGTTGTTGAAACCGGTATCGAAGGTATTGGCGAGCTTCGATCACAGGTTAGGAATTACCGCTAACTAACGCAGGGCTGCCAAGATTTTTTCGGCATCGGCTTCGGGCGAATCCCCTAGTTCAATTATCAAGCTAGCCACCTGTCGGTAAAGCGGATCTCGGCGCTCATAACGATCGCGCAGAATTTGGACGCCAGACTCAGTGATGGCCTGTCTACCAACCGTTCCGACCGATGCTCGTTCGATCGCGGTTTCAAGTGGGATTACTAAATAGATGGCATAAACGCTTTTTAGTTGTTCAAGAACGTGCTCATTCTCAACAACCGAGGCGGCGGCGCCAGAAATTACCGGCGCTGCTCCATCAATAACTCTGCTTATGAATTCGGCTTCAAATTTATGGAGTTCAGGAACTGAAAGTTTCGAAAGGTCTTCGATCGACATGGCACTCTGAATTGCTAAATCGGAATCGTTATCGATATATGGCCAACCCAATTTGGCTGCCAAGATTTTCCCTAGCGTTGATTTTCCAACACCCATTGGGCCCATGAGAATTATCTTCTTCGGTGAAATCTCATCCGTCATCTACAAGGCCACCAAGACTTTCCCAGATTGTTCCGAGTTTTTTGCCATTTCAAAAGCTGCCACAGCGTCCGCTAACTCATAAACATGAGTAATCGCGCTAGAGATCCAAGGATTGGCGGCAAGAACTTCGATCGCTTGATCAACTTCATTGTTGAAACGGAAGGTTCCGCGTAGTTGCAACTCTTTTGAAACCAGTGGCGCGATCGCAATCGCTTGGTTGCCAGCAGCTAACATTCCTACTTGTACAACAATCCCTGCTCTGCGAGCGGCCGCGATGGCACCACTTACTCCAGGCGCACTGCCGGAACATTCGAAAACCACATCAAAATAATTCTCTGGAATTTGATCCTGGCCAATCTGAATTACGCCCGTTGCTCCCAATTCCTTCGCTCGAGCCAACGGGGAAGGTAATAAGTCCGTTGCAACGATCTCAGTAGCGCCGCCAACCTTCGCTGCTGCCACGGTTAGAATTCCAATCGGTCCAGCACCTGAAACTAAGACTTTCTTGCCTGAAACTCCCCCCGCAATGGCTATTGCATGCAGGCTCACGCCCAGAGGCTCCGCCAGGGCGGCAGTCTTTAATGTGAGTGAAGTCGGTAATAACCGCACACTTGAGCGTTTCATAATGAGATATTCGGACATCCCACCCTGGGTGTGCGGCCAGGTTGAAGCGCTCCCCAAGTAGCCGCCGCCTGGCCATAAATGTGGTTGCTCTTCGATCCCAGGCTCAGATTTTCCTAAGCTCGATGGATGAACTGTCACTGGAGTCCCTGGTAAATATTGCCCGCTTGGATCGAAATCAATTGTCCCGCTTAATTCGTGCCCCGGGATTAACGGCTCCTTAACCACAAAGGCGCCATTTGCGCCGTCAAAGTAATAATGCAGATCGGAACCACAAATACCGACGAAGGCAACTTTAATTCGAACTTCATCAGCTTTGGGCTCTGGGGTTGGAATCTCTTCAACACTTCCATCTAATTTGCCACGAATTGTGAAAGCTTTCATGACCTCATCCTATTAAGAATACTTTCTACCCGCTTTAGGCTGCCCAGCCAGTTGGTCATGGTTTTATGCAGTAAGGCGTGAGCCCAGTAGCCTTTCAGTTGTGAGCGAAGATTCAGAATTGGGTAAGACCACCGCCCCGAATTCTGCACTGATTATTAAAGGTATCCGGCCAAAGACCGGCATCGTTCATCTGGGGCTCGGCAATTTCCATCGAGCTCATCTAGCGGTTTACACAGCTAAGGCTGTAGCGAAGAGCGGTGGCGACTGGGGTATCTATGCTTACTCTTTTCGAAATCACTCATTAGCTGATGCTTTAACTGAACAAGATCTCCTATATAGCGTTATTGACTTCGCTCCCAATACCGAAGCCGTTGTAATTCCAGGAATCCACACCGCGGCTGTCGCTGGCATTGAATCGTGCAATGCCGTGATTTCTCAGATCGCAGATTCAACGACCAAGATAATCTCAATCACCGTTACTGAAGCTGGTTATTCAATTTCTCCCAACACGGGTGGCCTTGATTTAGCCGCACAAGATATTCAATCCGATTTAGCTGGAAATACGCCAAAGACGCTAATTGGGCTCATTGTTCAAGCGCTGCAATTGCGATTAATAACTAACGGCGCACCAATTACGGTTCTTAGTTGCGATAACCTCTCGCAAAATGGAGATCGGACCAAACGGCAAGTTTTGGAATTTATCCAAGCGCTACCCGCTAATGAGCAGGAACCTCTGCTTGCCTATCTCAGAAGTTCGGTTACCTTTCCAAACTCCATGGTCGATCGCATCGTTCCCGGGACTGAACCACGGCATTTGCAACTGGCACAAGATCGTTTGGGCGTTCACGATTCTTCACCCGTACCCGCGGCGCCATTCACTATGTGGGCACTAGAAGATGACTTCATAGCAGGCCGGCCGGCTTGGGATGAAGTGGGTGCAATCTTTACAACTCAGGTAATGCAATTCGAGATTATGAAATTGCGATTACTCAATGGTGCGCACTCACTTTTAGCCTACTTTGGCGCCTTGGATAACAAAGAGACCATCCCTGATTCCTTTTTTCAACCGATTATTCAAGGTGCGCTTAAGGCTGCGCTTTACAATGAATATCTACCAACTCTTGTTATGCCCGAAGGTCTAAGTGCGCAAACCTATATTGATCAACTATTTTCTCGCTGGTCCAATACCGTACTTGCGGATAAGACCAACCGAGTTGGATCCGATGGCTCCACAAAGCTGCCCCAGCGACTGACTGAGCCGGTTATCGAACTTATTTCACGAGGTCAGATGCCAGAACTATTGGCTCTGACAATTTCCGCTTGGTTGGCTTGCATAGCTCCGATCTCTGGATTCAACCCTGGTCCCTATGCGAATTCGATGAAAGATCCGGCTCAACCAAAGCTAATGGGTTTTGCCGCTCGTTCAAGTGGCGCCACTGAAATGGTTAATCTGGTCTTTGATGAAGGAAATATCTTCTCGCCGGAACTCGCGAGGTTGTCCGAATTCAAAAGTCGAATAGCAGAGTATTTGGAAATCATAATTTCAAGTGGAATCGAGTTAGCAGTTACTACTGCAACTGCTCGATCAAAGCCTGCTAATTAGGAAGTATGAATAAATCGTTGGCGACCGCCACGCCTATTTTGCGTATTAAGGAAGCTAGCACCAAAACCGATCACCTAATTCATAATCGGATGTATGCCTATTACTAATACTTAAAAGTCGTGACCTGTTGTTCAGTTGGAACTTTGAAACCACCACATTCAAATGGATACGCCATTACCCCCGCTTCATAATTTGCCGATGGTGAGTAACATTTCCAGAAGAAGAAAGCATCTGGTTGAACCCAGTGAAGATTGAGGTCACCATTCTTTTCCAGCGTATTCTTCTTTGAATTCCAAACCTTTACTTTCATTGGCGCCTGTGAATGATCAGCAACGGTACCCGCATAACCCACCACAGATCCGCGCTTAATAGTCTTGCCCAGCAATCCACCGCAGGCTATTCCCGCCGCGTTCGTAGGTGCGATTCCTTCGTTGGTTGCGAAAATCTGACGCCCTTCAGCTCGCATAGGACCGGGCCAAGATTCTGACCTTCCGCAGAGTGGATTTACATCTATCCCGCGAAGCAAGGGCGAATTTTGCAGATGATAAAAACAATAGACCAGCTTCGGCCAGTCTGCGCTGGTGGATTCAAAGCAAACTTCAAGATCGTCAAATGGTTGGCGAAGTGGTCCCAGGTCATCAGCCGCTCGATAGTTGGCATTGCGATTATTGAAGCCAACAAATTTTCCATCTATGGGAGCAAGTACAGGTTTCCCATAGCCAATAAGAAAATTCATCCCAATTTTATCGGTGTACCAATCTATTTTGGTTGTTTGGTAAGTCGATTTAGTAGGGCCCAGTGTCACGATCGCTGGGTCCAGACCACCGTCCACCCAATTGGTATCGGTGTTGATTCCAACCATACTCAAAGGTGGATGAGTAATAGCTGAAGCTGGATTAGGTGCCGCCAAAGTTCCCAAGCTCCATACCAGTGGGCCGGAATTCAATCCACAGATGTACCACTTGTTGCTAACTTGGGCTATCAATCCGCGTTTGGAACATGAGGCACCAACCTTGGTCACCGCAGCGGTTGCCTGAGCAGCCAGAAGCGCCGCAATCAAAGTGGCGGCTGCGAATATAACTAAACCTTTCCGGGGGAACATATCTTCATGCTAATAAACCAAACTCACATAAAGGGGGCTCTTTCCTGGTTGCAGCACTCAATAGTTGGATAAGCATAGCCGTATAAACTTCCTAAGCTGAGACCGCTTCTATAAGAGCCTGTATGTAACCAATCGCGTGAGCACGCCCACGGTAGCCATAAGGATCATCACCTGTCAGCCCAGGGGTGTGGTCATCCAAGATAAAGCCAGTGAAATTGTGCTTCTTAAGCGCCTTAATGACTTCAGCTGGTTTGTAATTTCCTTCACCAAGGAAACTTTCCTTGAAAAATGGCATCGTTCCTTGCACATCGCGCAGATGGATATAAGCAATTTTATCAATCGGGGCAAAGCGATTTACCGCATCCATTACGGCAGCTTCCCCACCCATTTCCGAAACAGTTCCGAGGCAAAGTTCCAATTTAAGGTTGGGACTATCGACGATATGAACTGCCCGATCCAAATTATCAACAGTGGTAAGAATTCGAGCAATTCCATGAAGTTCTTGAGCGGGTGGATCATCGGGATGGAAGCAAAGAATCACGCCTGCTTCTTCACACGCAGTGATAACCCCTTCTACGAAATATTTGTAGTTCGCCCACATCTGCTCAACTGAAAGAGTCTCACGGCCGAGCGGTATGAAATTGCCACGAGTAAAGGTGTCTTTGATGTTGGGGTCGCGCAAATCTCGCCGTGCCACCCAAATCTCTTGATCACGCGCGCGATCAAGAATAACGGAATGGTCATATACCGAAATATAAGAATTTCCTCTGCCTGTGTAATTCAAATCGGTACGCCAGACACTTTGGGGCATCCAGTGAAGTCCCAAGATTGGAACACCAGCGGCCCCCATAGATTTAATTAGGTGACGCATATTTGCAATTTGTTCATCTCGACCTGGAAGGCCAAGCATTGCTTTGTCGAAGAAATTATTTGGAACATTCTCAAAAGATTCAACTACCAAACCAGCATCAATTACTGGCTTGATAAAATCTTCGATATCTTTTCTTTCCCAACGAAATTCACCCTTTACTTCAGGAACGTTGAAAGATACGCCATCACACCCAAGTGCAACAGCGAAGTCAAGATATTCTTTAGTGACAGTTGGATATTGACCTACAGCTACCCGTAGCTTCCCAAGCGTCATGGTTCAGGAACTCACTATTCGATAAAGCTATGCGACGCGATTTTCGAGTTTTAGAGCAGACATAAATGCTTCGACAACTTCTGCTTTACTCCATGGCGTTGGAGCTTGAGTAATAAAGAAATCTTCGAGGGCGATATCCGCCAAATTATCAATATCTGATTCAACAAAGCCAAGACTGGAAAGCACTGGGAAATTGAGTTCGGCAAGAATCTTTCGAACCGCCTTAACCGCCCGTGATCCATCTTTGCTTCCATCGTCGGGAACACCCATAGCGTCCGCCACTCGTTCCATCTTTGCCGGAACAACCTTTGCTTCGCGCGTAAGAGTTTCGACAAGTACCAAGCCGATCGTTAGTCCATGGGGAACGTGTTTGAGTCCGCCGATCGCCTGTCCCAGCGAATGTTCCGCTGTGCAATCTGAAATATTCATGGTTAGACCAGCCATCATTGAACCCGCGGCCATACCTGAACGTGCTGCCTTGTTATTGCCATCTTTATAGGCGCCAACTAGGGCTGGAGTCATCATGTGAATTGCTTCGTACCCAATAGCATCCCCAATCGGAGTGCTGCATTTGGCAATGATTCCTGCAATTGCTTGAGCGAGCGCATCAATTCCGGTATTAGCGGTCATCGTTGGCGGCATCGAATAAGTCAGTACTGGATCAACAATTGCGAATTGTGCGCGAAGGTTTCCATTTGCAATTCCGGCTTTGCGGCCGGCAGCTGGATCAGAGATAACTGAACCACCAGAAACTTCCGAACCGGTACCTGCGGAAGTTGGCATTGCAATCAGCGCAACAGTTGGGGCTGGGTATACGGGTTTTCCTGATGAAAATTCGCGGAATGAGATCCCTAGTTGAGCACACAGACGTGCAGCTTTTGCGGTGTCGATCACCGATCCGCCGCCGAGCGCAACGATTGCTTCCGCACCTGATGCGACAACTGCTTTAGTCGCGTCATCGACCATATCGATCGTTGGCTCACCGGCTGGCTTTTCAAAGGTAGTAACTGTGATCTTTGAATTGGCCATCAAATTATCGATACATGCCTTAGCGGCCGGGTTAAATTTTTCGATCGCTTCATCGACCATCAAAAGGACTTTCGTCGCTCCACATTCGGCAATGACATCTGGGAGCGTTAACGCCTTACCTTCGCCAAAACGAACTTTTACCGGAAGGTGGTTATTGAATGCTTCGATGTTTTCCACGAGTGCTCCAATGTAGGTAGTCGCGAATGAATAGAGCGGAGACGAGAGGATTTGAACCTCCGAACCCCTTTCGGGGTTACCTCATTAGCAGTGAGGCGCACTCGACCGGGCTATGCGACGTCTCCGAGTTGCATGTGTGAGTTTACATGCATTTAGGACCTACTTTGGAACACCTTATTTAACATTGTAGTTGTCGGTTTGACCTTCGGTTTTGGGCAATGGATACGGATCTGGCCGTATATAAATGAACCCGGGGCGAACACATGGCGTTCCACATGCAACTGGCCCGGTTGAGACATACAACTGATAGCCGCCAGGGCCAACGCATTGATAATTCTTGGCATCTGCCGCTTCTTTTGAAATTACAAAACTGGAAGGTGTAAACCCTAACTTTGTATAAGGCTCGAAAGCTTGAGTTGTCACGTGTTCAAAAATTGATTGATAAACCACTTTCCCACCTGCCAAATTGGCCTCATATGCGATTTGCACTGAGTCCATTGGGCCTACCGTTCCAACCAGTTGTCCAGATTTCACTTGAGAGCCTTCTTTTAACCCTGGAATCACATCCGAGTGGTAGAGCCTTACGATCCAATGCGAATTGGATTTAGCCTTAATTATAATTTGCAGTCCTATTTCTTTGCTCGAAGGATTATTTGGATTTATTCCTTCTGGTCGGGTCGAATACTCGCCATCGAATGGGGCATAGAGATTTATGTTGGGATTGCCGGCAGTTGGTTTAGAGCGATATGGCAGCCCGTTGATGAAATGTCCGTAATTTCCATAATGGTTAAGGGTTCTACAAGTTTCGCCATCCCAGGATTTGTAGGTGTAATCGTGGCCGACTTTAGATCTATAGGGAGTGAGTGCATATACTCGATCAACATCCCATGGTAAGTGTGTAATTTTTGGGATTTCTGCCATTTGCTTGGGCCCAAAACTTTCCAGCGCATTCATGGATTGCTTAGCAAATTGTGAACCGACTATCAAAATAATCAATATGGATAATGCAGCTATCTTGGTTTTTCTTCGCTTCTTAAAGAATTGGGCTGGCCGCTTCATTTTGACATCTTAGGACTCATTAAAAAGTGAGTCATTAACTTTAATGAATTTTGGAATACTCATATGGAATTAAGTGGCACCACTTACCTCATTAGCACCTAGGCGCACTGGACCGGGCTCCGCGACCTCCGAGTATGGGGAAGTTTAAAGGTTGAAAAAACCAACTAATGAAGAATATTGACTGCTCGGGCAACAACTAGCCCAACCAAGACCAGTGATGTTATTGATTGAATAGCCATCAATAATTTTGCCCATTTGGTAAGTGGCATGGCATCGGTTGGGCTAAATGCCGAGGCATTTGTAACCGAGACATACAAATAGTCGGAGTAACGGGGAAACCAACCAGGAGCGGCATAGGCGGGATCAGTCATTTGTGGGAAGAGAAAATCTGGAACTGAGTCAGTTGCCGCGGCGCGAGCCGATGGACCACCGCGGTCGAAGTCCCAGTACCAAAGCGAGAAGATCACAATATTTGAAAGCCAGATCGAAAAACCCGACCAGAGCAATCTGGTGGGTGAAGTAATTGAGCCATCGACAATTTTTCCGACTAATAATATTGCCGACGCCGCATTACTAAGCATCATGAAGCCATTGAGAACCAAAGTTAGCGTTCGTTGTGGAATGTGGGGCAGGCCAAGCTTCTTTGGCGCAATCAAAACAATTAGTACGAGCAGCATCGCTTCGACAAAACAGAAGACTTTGTGGTGCGGAATCGCAAGCGACTTTGGAATAAAGAATTGCAAACCAATCACCATGAGAACTACAAGTAGTACGGGGCCACGGTTTTCTTGCTTGTGTTCTTGGAGCCAATGCGGCTGGGGAAAACTCTCAAAAGCCATGCGCAGAATCTACTCTTGCGGCTGGCTATATGGCCGGGTTTAAATTAATTGCCGCCGTTGCAAGATGGCGGGTGCTATTGATGAATCTTGCGTTGGACTCATCGCTTCCAAGGGACCACGCCCGAGCCGCCTCCGGACTCTTCCCGTGCTTGATATGACGGGCAATTAGACGCTCAAGGCGTACGGAATCCTCTAATTCCAGGAAGTAGCTGGCGCTCAATAAATCTCTTACTCCCTCCCAACCAAATTCAGTCGAGAGCAAATAGTTTCCTTCCACCAAAACTATTTTTACCTCTTTGAGAACTATTCCCTCATCCGCGATCGCCGCCTCGATTTCTCGGTGAAATATCGGAAAATGAATATCTTCGCCGCCTGTTTTCAAGTGGGTAAGAAGCGCAATGAAACCTTCCTGATCGAAGGTGTCCGGCGCCCCTTTGCGCTCCCGCTTTCCAGTGGCTTCCAAAATTTCGTTGCTTAAATGGAAACCATCCATTGACACTATGGAAATTACATTCTGAGGGAAATGAGACTTAATTGTTTCAACAATTGTGGATTTGCCAGCGCCTGGTTTCCCAACAATTCCAATTAACGCTCGTGCGCTAGTTGAATTTATTAGTTCATTGACTTGGGCTATAAAATCTTCAATCCGCATGTAGACACAATCCCTTTCAAGAATATCTAAATATTATTTTGCGACGCTAGGAACTCTGCTTTATGGAGTCAACAAAACTAGCAGTGAATGGATACATAGTTAAGAGGCAGGCATTAAACATGTGGTAGATATCAGGCTTGCCTGGCCAAGTTTCATCTATAACTTGCTGTTGTGGATTTAATTCGTGAAACCAAGAACCGTTTTTGTAATCCAACATGTTGTTGGCCGCATATTCCCACCAATTATTAAAGTCTTCTAAATATTTGGGTTCATTCGTCGTTATCCAAAGTGAGTATGCTGCCATAATTGCCTCGCTGACCACCCACGCCATCCGAGATCTAACTATGGGCAATCGATCCCAATCCATTGTGTAAATGAAGCCATCAGTTCCATCGGCCGACCAACCAGCTTCTTTTGCAAGATCGTAGAGATTAATCGCATCTGGAAGTATCCAGGAATTCGTCGTTGGACTATCCGAATTTTGCACTCCTACTTGAATTGCTAACCGCGACCATTCAAAAAGATGACCAATCGTGACACCGAAAGGGAAAAATGGGTCAGCAGGTTTTTCGTTATTGAATTCCATGTCAGCGTTCCAGGTTGAATCAAAATGCTCTGGGAGCATCCAGTTATTGTTTCGGGCAAAATTATCAACAACCTTTTTAGTTATGCTAAATGCTCGTTCCCTATATTTGGATTGCTTGGTAACGTCATATGCGGCTATGAAAGATTCGACACCATGCATGTTGGCATTTACACCTCGATAGGGTTCGCATACTGAAAAATAAGCGTTCCAGGCATTGTTTAGCATGTTAAATTTGGAATCCCAAAAGTATTTTTCTATTACTTCATCAACTATATTTAGAAGTTCATCAGCCCTGGGATGGCTACAGGCCTTTGCAGTACTTGCTGCCAATAATACAAATGCGTGGCCATATGCCAATTTGTTAGCGTCTACCGGTTTACCAGAGTAGTCAACGGAATTATAAAATCCAGAATTTTGCGAATCCAGAAATACTTCAAAAAGCGCATTGATACCCAAATCAACTAACTCCATTGCCTCTGAAATACCGGCTAAATGCGCAAGTCCGAATACTTGAATCATCCGACATTGAATGTAAAGTTCGCGCGGATGTGACCGGTCTACATTTCCTACGGGGTCCAAATATCCAAAACCACCTTCAGCTACGACCGAACCACGGGCGAAATCAAGTAGTCGCCGCGCTTCCTCACCAGAGAAGGTCTCACCGAAGCGGGAAAGGTCCGTTGAATCAAGGAGGTTTTGTATTGGGATTGGGCGCATTAGCCGAGTCTAGCCACGGATATTTGAGTCTAAATTTTGTTCAACCCGTCTGCCCGCCCTTATTTTCAAGCAATCCTGCCCTCGCGGCCAGTCAGTTCCAGGAGTTAGGCTTAAGGTATGAACGAAGAAGAGGGCACTCGCGTCCACGATCATCCGGTAGCCGAACAGTTAACTGACTTTATGAAGACCGGCTGGGCGCCATCGCCCTTAGATGGAATTACCCAAGCCGCCGTTGCTTCATTTAGCGCCCAACGTCGCGCCAAACTTTCCGCGGCTTATCCTGGTCTGCGTTTGATCTTGCCCGCAGGCGCAGCGAAGGTCAGAAGCAATGACACCGATTATCGCTTCAGAGCACATACCGCCTTCTCTTATTTCAGCGGGGTAAATGGTTTAGATGCCTTGCCGGATTCGGTTCTGGTTTTGGAACCAAATGACAATGGTCATGAAGCGGTGCTGTTTGTGCATCCTCGATCATCCAGAGATTCTGAAGGCTTCTTCAAAAATTCAAAGCATGGCGAGTTCTGGGTGGGTCGGCGGTTAACTTTAGAAGAGACCCAAATTCGCTACGCAATCGCGGTCCGCGATGTTGAAACCATCGAAAATTTTCTCGCCGACGATAAAGATGCGTTAATTCTTCGAGGCGAAGATCGCAAGATCGACAAGCAAATTGAGAAACACAAGAAGAAAGAGGAAGAGTTCGCCAGCGTTCTCTCCGCTATGCGCTTGATTAAAGATGAATTTGAGATTGCTGAAATGCAGAAGGCTATCGATGCCTCTGCCCGAGGTTTTGCCGACATGGTCCGAGTTTTACCATCTGCAACTGCAGTCTCTCGGGGTGAGCGAATCATCGAGAGTGCTTTCTTTGGTCGGGCTCGGTTGGAAGGCAACGATGTTGGCTATGACACCATCGCAGCATCCGGCTCCCACGCTTGTATTTTGCATTGGACCAGAAATGATGGCGATGTCTTGCCTGGTGATTTAATCCTTATCGACGCTGGCGTCGAGGTTGATTCGCTATATACCGCTGACATCACGCGCACATTGCCAATCAACGGGAAATTTACGCCGCAACAACGCCAGATCTACCTGTTGGTCTACGAAGCGCAAAAAGCGGGCATTGCTGCTGTTAAGCCCGGCGCCAACTTTCGCGATTTTCATCTAGCTGCCCAGAAGGTTTTAGCTGAAGGTTTGGCAGCGATGGGCGTGCTTCCGGTCTCCGCAGAAGAGTCCATGAAGCCCGAGGTTGGGTTGCATCGACGTTGGACGATTCACAGCACCGGACATATGTTAGGTATGGATGTTCACGATTGCGCATTGGCACGTAAAGAGCAGTTCCTCGAAGCCACTTTAGAGCCGGGCATGATTCTTACTGTAGAGCCAGGACTTTATATTCACGCTGATGACGAACTCTTCCCGGTTGAATATCGGGGTATCGGCGTTCGAATCGAAGATGACGTTCTTGTAACTGAAACTGGATGTCGCGTCCTTAGTCAAGGGTTGCCAAGTCACCCAGACGAAGTTGAAGTTTGGATGTCTAACTTAAGTCGAAGCTAAAGCGCATTTCCTAGCGCTGCTGCTGCAATTCCAAAAACTAGGGTGAGCGCTAAATAGCTGATTGCCGCTGATTTGCGGTTAGTGTGAAGCAAGCCGTGGGTTTCCACGGCGAAAGTAGACCACGTTGTAAACGCTCCCGCGAAGCCCGTTCCCAGGATAAGCACGATGTTGCCATGGGAATTTATAACTAGCCCTAACAGAAAGGAACCTAAAGTATTAATTAGTAAGGTCTCGAGTGGTAGATAAGAAGAGTGCAGCTCTTTTACAAATTTATCAATGAGGTAACGAGCCGGCGCACCTACGCCAGCGCCTAAGGCAATTAGTAGCCCTCTCATCGCTTGGCCCACTTCTTTTGCAGGATTTCATTAGTAACTAAGACCAACAGGTAACTGCCAAATAATGATGCAAGCGCATAACTAAATGCGGCGGCAGTTTTTCCATCATTTAAGTATTGATCCATCTTTACCGCAAAAGCGGAATAGGTGGTGAAGCCACCGCAGAACCCGGCGCCAAGTCCTGGTCGCCACCACCACTTTGGAGCTTCGTGAAAATTGATATAGATCAGAAGTGCAGCAAGCAGAGCCGTTCCAAAGTAATTAACTAATAGGACTGCCCACGGAAAGCCGTGATCTGGAATGGCCAATGCGACTGCCCAGCGGGCGAGGGAACCAGCAACTCCGCCTAGAGCAACAACTGCTACCTTTTTCAGCGGTAACCCTTGATTGGCTGCTTCTTGAAAATGCCATTTAAAACTGAGGAGACAAAGCTAATTACCAACGAAGCGAGAAGCGCGGACCAAAAATTCTTAACATCAAGGGAACTGCTCCACCTGGCAGTGAGCATTAACATGGCGGCATTTATAACGATGCTAAATAGCCCAAAGGTAATTAGAACAAAAGGAAAGGTCATCAGTTTTAAGAAGGAGCCAAAGAAACTGTTAATTAATCCGAAAAGCAGAGCCACCCAAAGATATTTCCTGGCGCCGCCATGAATGGTGATGCCAGGAATTAAAGTGGTTGCCGCCCAGAAAGCTAACGCAAGAACTGCCCAACGAACAAGAAGTTTCATGCCTTAGAGAATACCGTCTCGCTTTCGGATTTTGGAGCCTAACCAGCGGGCAGGATCATATTTCACGTCTACAACGCGCTCTTTCATTGGAATGATCGCGTTATCCGTGATCCGAATGTGCTCTGGGCAAACTTCAGTACAGCATTTCGTGATGTTGCACATTCCAAGGCCGTGCTCTTCTTGAGCCTTCTGCTTTCGGTTGCGCAAGGTATCCAATGGGTGCATATCTAGCTCGGCGATTCGAATAAAGAATCTTGGACCGGCAAAAGACTTCTTATTCTCTTCGTGATCGCGAATTACGTGACAGGTGTCTTGGCACAGGAAGCACTCGATGCACTTTCTAAATTCTTGGCTGCGCTCAACATCAACTTGCTGCATGCGAGCTTCGCCAGGTTTCAAGTTAGCTGGGGCTTCGTAAGCTGGAATCTCCATCGCCTTCTTATAGTTAAAGGAGACATCAGTGACCAAATCTTTAATGACCGGAAAGGCGCGAAGTGGGGTAAGTGTGATGGTCTCATCTTCTTCAAAACTGGCGACTTGGGTCATACACGCAAGGCGTGGCTTTCCATTGATCTCCATTGAACAAGAACCACATTTACCGGCTTTACAGTTCCAGCGAACCGCAAGATCGTTCATCTGCTCGGCTTGAACGCGGTGAATGACATCGAGAACAACTTCACCTTCATTGGCATCTACGGTGATGTTTTGTAGCCCACCATCAACCGAGTTTCCTCGCCAGATACGGAGATTGAGTTTGCGGGCCATTAGTTGGAACCACCCTTCGAAATTTCTTCCGGTGTCATGTATTTCTCGAGTTCGTGAATATCAAAGAGATCGAAGAGATCCTTACGAATCATTGGCAGTTTCTGTGATTTCACATTGACCTGGCTGCCATCGAATGAGCTGATGTGGTTGACCTGACGCCACTGGGCGTTCATGCCAGGGAAATCATCGCGAGTGTGACCACCACGAGACTCTTCGCGAAGCAACGCAGATTTCGCCGTACTTTCGGCAACTAGCAACATATTGTCTAAATCGAAAATCAAGTGGAAGCCAGGATTGAATTGGCGATCACCTGAAACCGTCACATTGGCCGAGCGCTTACGAATGTCGGCAATCTTAACGATGGCGCTTTCGATTTCCGCTCGGGTGCGGATAATTCCGACCAAGTTATGAGTAACTTCTTGAAGTTCTTGATGCAGCGCATATGGGTTCTCGCCACCATTTTGGGTAAATGGCTTCTCAATCTTTTCCGCCGCACTCTTGATAGTGGCTTCATTAACTGGGTTCGCGCCATTGCTCTTTACATATTCGGCTGCGCCAATTCCTGCACGCCGACCGAATACCAAAAGATCTGAGAGCGAATTCCCGCCGAGACGGTTGGAACCATGCATTCCGCCAGCAACTTCACCAGCAGCAAAGAGGCCAGGCACGTTAACGGCCGCAGCAGAATCTGGATCTACTTCAACGCCACCCATTACATAGTGACAGGTTGGTCCAACTTCCATTGCTTCTTTGGTGATATCAACACCAGCAAGCTCGTAGAACTGATGCCACATCGAAGGCAACTTCTTTTTAATTACATCGGCTGGAAGGCGCTTGGAAACATCGAGGTAGACACCACCATGTTCGGTACCGCGACCAGCTTTAACTTCAGAGTTAATGGCACGAGCAACTTCATCACGTGGAAGAAGTTCTGGTGGGCGGCGATTGTTGGCTTGATCGTTGTACCAACGATCAGCTTCGGCTTCATTGTCAGCATAAATAGCTTTGAAAACTTCAGGAATGTAGTTGAACATGAAGCGGATGCCGTCGGTATTGGTTAACACACCACCATCACCACGAACTGATTCGGTGACAAGAAGGCCGCGAACTGAAGGTGGCCAGACCATTCCAGTTGGATGGAATTGCAAGAACTCCATATCAACCAGGTTCCCGCCAGCCTTCAAAGCTAGAGCGTGACCATCGCCGGTCCCCTCCCAAGAGTTTGAGGTAATTTTAAAGGTCTTTCCAACACCACCAGTTGCAAGCACAACGGCAGGAGCTTCGAAGAGAACTTCGGCCCCGGATTCACGCCAATAACCATAAGCACCAGAAACTTTTCCGTTATCTTTCAAGATATCGGTAATAGTGAGCTCTGCAAAGACCTTAATAAAACTTTCAGCATCGCCATGATCGCGAGCATCTTTTTGTTGCAGAGCAACGATCCGCTGTTGCATCGTGCGAATAAGTTCAAGACCAGTGCGGTCTCCGACGTGTGCCAAACGAGGGTACTCGTGGCCACCGAAGTTACGTTGGGAAATTTTGCCTTCTTTGGTGCGGTCAAAGAGCGCGCCCCATACTTCTAATTCCCACACTCGCTCTGGAGCTTCTTTTGCGTGAAGTTCAGCCATTCGATAGTGATTTAAGAACTTACCGCCACGCATAGTGTCGCGGAAGTGAACCATCCAGTTATCGCTGTCATTGACGTTACCCATGGATGCAGCGACGCCACCTTCTGCCATAACAGTGTGAGCCTTACCAAAGAGCGACTTACATATGATCGCAACTTTCAGGCCAGCTTCGCGCGCTTCAACAGCGGCCCGTAAGCCAGCACCGCCAGCGCCAATTACGAGAATGTCGTATTTGTATCGTTCGATTGAATTTGTCATGGTGCTCGCTTAGAAGAAGTAGAGGTTGGTAATGGAACCGGCGGAAACTTGGCGAACATAGAGATCGGCAAGCGCTACTCCGAAGAGTGAGACCCAAGCAAAATTCTGGTGCTTGTGGTTCAAGATAGATACATAAGTCCACAACTTGTAACGAATTGGGTGCGCTGAGAAATTGCGAAGGCGACCACCGATGGTGTGGCGACAAGTATGACAAGAGGCCGAGTACAACCAAAGAAGGGTCGCGTTGGCCAACAAGACCAAAGTTCCGACTGAAAGATGGCCCCACTGCATATGGCCATCTACAAGTTTGCGGAATGCCAGGATCGCATCGATAGTTAGGAATACGTTAAATACCAAACCGGCGTAAAAGAAGTAGCGGTGTGCATTTTGTAGAATTAATGGCTTACGAGTTTCGCCGGTGTATTTTGAATGAGGTTCTGCAACTGCACATGCAGGTGGTGACATCCAGAAAGAGCGATAGTACGCCTTGCGGTAGTAGTAGCAGGTCATTCGAAATCCAAGTGGGAACAACAAGATAAATAGCGCGGGTGAGACCGTCATGCCAAAGATATGCAGAATGCCGATTGGTGTACCAACAAGCGAGGACCCCGTTAAACATTCCTTAGAAAGGCATGGTGAGTAGAACGGTGAAATCAGCGGTTGTGATGCGATGAAGTAATTTGCATTTTCAAATGCTCGAAATGAGGAATAGATAATGAATGAGACGAGCACGAAAACCGTGATAGCTGGTTGGAGCCACCATCGATCAGTTCGAAGGGTGCGCTCTGAAATCTTGGCGCGCCCGTTAGAGAAAACTCCTGTTGCCACCGATCACTCCTTAAGTATTCGCATGCCGCAGCCTGCTCGACATAGATAGGAGAAGTTTCACCCTTTGGGGTGGTTAGCGCTAGGTAAGTGGTTGGCATAAGCCTATGAAATCAACCACAAGCGTAACTTGAGTTAAATTGCAAGAAATCTGGCGGAGGGCGAGGGATTTGAACCCTCGAAGGTTTCCCTTGCCGGTTTTCAAGACCGGTGCACTCGGCCGCTATGCGAGCCCTCCGTGGGCAAACTTACTGCCTAGAGTTCACGCGCTCAAAACCAGGTTATTCGGGAAGCTCCAATAGTTGTTCGATAATGATCGCCACACCGTCATCTTGGTGTGGCTCAGCAACAAATTTGGCATATTTGACGGCATCGGGGTGGCCATCGGCCATCGCCCATGATCTTGCGGTCCATTCGAGCATCGAGAAATCATTTGGGTTATCCCCGAAACTGACGCAATCTTCGGCGCTTAATCCAGCTCGCTCGGCCATTCGAGCCAACGTCAACCCTTTTGAAACTCCAACGGCCGAAATTTCTAGGAGGGAATCGATGCCATTTGAGTGGGTAACAGTTGCGATGCCATCTAGCTCCCGAAGTGCAATTTCGAGCATCTCATCTGAAGTTAGATCACCATCAGAACAACGGGCCAGAATTTTAAACGCTGGTTGAGTCATTAGAGTTTCGATTCGGTCTACACCGACATTGTCCATCCCAATATCCCATCGCGGGATGTAGGCGATCTCGCGATGAAAACGATCTTCAAATTCAACGGCAAATGAAATTGTCGGCATGGCGGCACGTAATTTGCTCGCAACTAAAATTTGATTCTCCACCGGCATTAGCCACTCTTCTAATACCCGCTGATTCTGCAAATCAAAGAGCATCGCACCATTGGCACAGATGGCGTTTCCAAAACTAAAAACTTGCTTTAGTTCTGCCATCCACCTGGGCGGCCGGCCCGTAACAAAGAAGATCTCAATTCCAAGATTGTGAGCATTGGTGAAAGCCGCGATCGTGCGATCTGAGATAAATCCATAATCGGCGACAATAGTGCCGTCAAGATCGGTGGCAATTAATTTTGGTCGTTTTCCGGGAATGCTCATGCTGGCAACAAAGTATCAACACCAAGGAATGGGCGAAGTGCGAGTGGCACATTTACCGATCCATCAGCGTTCTGGTGATTTTCTAAAATTGCAACAATCATTCGTGGAATTGCAACCAGTGTGCCATTAAGTGTGGCGACCGATTTTGTTCCTGTTGCATCTTTGTAGCGAATATTTAGTCGCCGCGCCTGGAACTCAGTGCAGTTTGAGGTGCTGGTGACTTCGCGATAAGTGCCTTGAGTAGGAATCCACGCTTCACAATCGAATTTGCGAATCGCGCTGGAACCTAAGTCGCCAGATGCCACATCGATAACGCGAAATGGAATCTCCATCGCATTGAGAAAATCCTTCTCCCATTGCAATAGTCGTTGATGTTCAGCGGCAGCATCTTCTAGTTTGCAGAAGGAAAACATTTCCACTTTATCGAATTGGTGCACTCGAATAATTCCACGAGTGTCTTTGCCGTAGGTTCCAGCTTCACGGCGGAAGCAAGAGGAATAACCGGCATAACGAAGCGGAAGCGAACTCTCATCCAAAATTTCATCCATGTGATAAGCGGCCAATGGCACTTCGGAAGTTCCAACTAAATAAAAATCATCTTCTTCTAAGTGGAAGACATTTTCGGCAGCTTGGCCAAGAAAACCAGTGCCTTCCATTGCTGCTGGCTTGACAAGCACTGGTGGAATAACCGGGATAAAGCCGGCTTTGGTTGCAGAAGAAATTGCATAGTTAACCAATGCAAACTCTAGAAGTGCACCCATACCGGTTAAGTAATAGAAGCGAGCGCCAGATACTTTTGCGCCGCGCTCGGTATCAATAGCTTTAAGAATTTTTCCAAGTTCTACATGGTCTTTTGCTTCAAAGCCCTCGGCGGCAAAATCTCTGGGGGTACCGATCTCTTCAAGAACTACGAAGTCAGCCTCGCCACCAACAGGTGCATTTGAATCAATCAAATTGGAGATCTTTAGCAATATTTTCTGGGTATTTATTTCAGCTTCGGCACGAATCGCGTCGGTGCTCTTTACTTTTGCCGCCAACTCTTTTGCATTTTCCAAGAGCGCGCTCTTCTCATCGCCCTTGGCAGCGCCAACCGCTTTAGAAAGAATATTTTGTTCCGCGCGGTATTTCTCGAATTCCACAATAGCGTTGCGACGCAGATCGTCTGCCGCTAAAAGTTGATCGACTAGCTCAGGATCTTCCCCACGCACACGTTGAGAGTTGCGGACGGCTTCGGCTTCTTCGCGAAGTACCTTTAAATCAATCATATTGGCAAGCCTACCGATTAATTAGTGCGACTAGCGCGTGGATAAGAACCGAGGAATCTGATGTCTTCGCAAATTCCACGCAGGCCTTCGATCGCCTGATGGACAGGTTGGTCATCAATGTGCCCTTCGGCATCAATGATGAAGTGGTAGTGCCCGAGCTCGCGCCCAGTGGGGCGGCTTTGGATGAAAGTTAGGTTTACATTCTGTTTCGCAAATTCAGTCAGAATTTCAAGAAGCGCACCAGCGTGATCGATATCTATGAAGGCCGCTAATGAGGTGCGGTCGTTTCCAGTTGGCTTGGAAGCGACGCCCGGTTTTTCAACCACCACAAACCTGGTTACCGCTCCCTCGTTATCACCAATGTTATTGGCCAGAATGGTCAAGCCATATTTCTCAGCGGCATATTCAGCTGCAATCGCAGCGTCGTAATTTCCGGCGCTTAACCCGGCGGCGGCGGCGGCGGTCGACGCGGTTTCGAGGATTTCGGCAGCTGGCCAGTTCTTCGCCACAAAAGTGCGGCACTGGGCCTCGGCATGTGGGTGGGTGGCAATTTTGGTGATCGCCTTATCCTTATTGGCGGGCAAAACCATTAAGGAAAATGAGACCGGCAACGTGGTTTCAGCCGAAATTATTAAAGGCTCGCCGCTGGCTAACTCATCCAGGGTTCGCGCCACCACGCCCTCAACTGAGTTCTCGATCGGGACCAGAGCTTTGTCAGCCTCGCCGGATCGAACTGCTTCCAGCGCGGCGGTCACATTGGCATAGGGAACAAGCTCATCGGTGGCAATCGAAATTTGGCGCAAAGCTGCTTCGGTGAATGTCCCGGAAGGGCCTAAGTAGGCGTAACGCGTCATGCTCTTAGCCTAACCGAGCGCCTCTCGGGCGAGTGCCGGCTTATCGCTCATGATCACATCGACGCCCAATTCGTGACAGAGACGGACATCGACTGCCTCATTAACGGTCCAAACGAATACTTTCTTGCCCTGCTTATGCATTTGGGAGACCAATTCTGGGTTCTTTCTCACGATATGAATGCCTGGCCCCAAAATGGGCGCCGGGTTAGATTGCAAAAAGAGCGGGTGCTGAATTAAGAAGACACTTTCGAAGGGCGATTTGCAGAGTCGACGAACTGCGCGCTCTGAAAAAGACATGATCGTGATCCATATTCCACTAGCCGAAATCTCTCTCTGCTTTCGGTCGAGCAATTTCAGAAGTTCAATTTCAATAGCGCTTCCAGTTGGCACTGGGTGCTTCGTTTCAACGGCAAGATTTTTCTTATTCTGGATCGCCAAATCAAGGAGCGCCTCAAATTTCAAGGGACTAGCAAAGGCCAACTCTTCGTAGCTTGAACTAGAGATTCGATGCTTCTTCCCCGTCATCCTTAAAGTCGTTGAATCGTGCCAACAGATCATTTCGCCATCTTTGGTTAGTCGAATATCGCACTCGAAACCATCTGCACCTTCTGAGATGCCCGCCTCATAGGCTAAGAGGGTGTGTTCGGGATGGGTGGTGTGGGCACCGCGATGGGCATAGATCAACATGTGCGCGAGAGGGGATTTGAACCCCTACACCCTTGCGAGTACACGGACCTGAACCGTGCGCGTCTGCCGTTCCGCCACTCGCGCTTCATTGAAAGCGAGATTAGCACCGTTAGGCTACTTACCTGAAGCGCAGCGAAGTCGAGAGTAGTAACTAAGGAGGTTAGTTTCGTGTGGATCTTTAAGACCAGCGCGCAATCTGACCTTGGGTTAATTCGCGATGGCAACGAGGATTCCGCGCTTGTCAGCGCCCGGCTGGTAGCTGTTGCTGATGGTATGGGCGGCCATGTTGGCGGCGAAGTAGCATCAAAGATCGCGATCGGTACCTTGGCAAAGCTGCAATCAGTGCTCGATGATCCAATGATTGACGCTGATTCTCGGGAAGACCTGTTACTCAATATTACCTACGAAATCGATAATGAAATTTCACTGCGCACCTTGGCTGATCCAAAGCTAACTGGAATGGGAACCACATTAACTGCGTTGCACTTAGAAGGTAAGGCAGTCGAGTTAGTACATGTTGGCGATTCTCGTTGCTATCGCTACCGCGAAAATAAACTTTCGCAATTGAGTTACGACCATACTGTCATGCAAGAATTGTTGGACCAGGGTCGTTTGACTCCCGAAGAAGTTCATAGCCATCCGCAGCGTTCGCTATTAACTCAAGTGTTAATGGGCAACTCAAATATCGATCCAGTTTTGATGGTCTTCCCAGCCGAAATTGGGGACCACTATCTTTTGTGCAGCGATGGGTTAAGCAGTGTGTTATCGGATTTAGAAATATTGGAGATTATTAGATTAAGTAGCGCCGACCTAGTAGTTCCAAATTTAATCGCTGCTACTAAATCAAAAGGTGCGCCAGACAACATCACTATCCTTTGGGCAGAAGTTGTAACAACCACCAAAGTAACCGGGAAGCAAAAGTTGTTAGGCGCTGCAAATGAATAGAATTTTGGGAGATCGATACTCCCTCGGCGAAATGATCGGCACGGGCGGTATGGCCGATGTATATATCGGTCAAGATTTAAGGTTGAATCGTAAAGTTGCAGTAAAGATTCTGCGTAGTGATTTGGCGCGCGACCCTTCCTTTGTTGCGCGGTTTCGCAAAGAGGCGTTGGCTGCAGCTGGTTTGAATTACCCCGGAATCGTTGCGGTCTACGATTCTGGTGAGGAAGGAAATAGTTCTTACATTGTTATGGAGCTAGTAACTGGTCATACCCTTCGCGAAATTGTCCACAGCGGTGAACGACTCTCTGTTAAGCGCTCATTAGAAGTAGTTGCTGGAGTACTAGAAGCGCTGAGCTACTCGCATGCCAATGGCATTATTCATCGTGACATAAAGCCCGGAAATATTATGTTGACCGACGCGGGCGACGTGAAGGTGATGGATTTTGGTATTGCGCGAGCGCTGGACGATATTGGCGCAACCATGACCAACACTTGGAATGTTGTCGGAACTGCTCAATATTTATCGCCCGAACAAGCCACCGGTGAAGTTGCGGATCGGCGAAGTGATATTTATTCCGTGGGCTGCTTGCTCTATGAATTACTAACAGGAAAGCCACCTTTTTCTGGCGATACTCCGGTTTCGATTGCATACCAGCATGTTTCAATGCCTTTTCTGCCGCCGTCAGAAGTTGTTCCAGGACTTGACCAAAATTTGGATAAGGTTTTGGCAGTTGCACTCTCTAAAGATCCAAATCAGCGCTACCAGAATGCCGAAGATATGTTGCTCGATCTTCAGCGAGTAATGCGTGGCCAAAACGTCACAACGAAAGTTAAGAAAGTTACCAAGATTAAATGGTGGCGAATTGTGGCGCTTCTAATAACGGTCGCCCTACTAGTAGTTGGAACAATTTTTGGACTGAGTAAGACGCCTAAAACTGTAATTCCGCTTCAGGTTCCAAATGTTGTGGGTCTAACCAAAGATCAAGCCTTGCCATTACTTACAAATTTTACGGTTACCTTCACCCACGCTCCTAGCTCGCAAATTCCGAAAGACCGAATTTCGATTCAAGTTCCAGTTGCAACTTCTAAAGTACAACGGGGCAGTAGTGTCACGCTAACAATTTCTGACGGTGCCGGTGACACGACTGTTCCGGTTGATCTTGTAGGAATGACGCTAGAAGCGGCGCGCAATAGTTTGGCCGCGGCTGGATTAGTAATTACCACTACCGTTCCGATGGATTCCAGTGAAGCGCCCGGAACGGTTTTGAAAGTTACGCCAGGTGGTGGCACGACTATTACCGCCGGTGGTGGCGTTATTTTGCAGATTGCCAGCGGAAATGCTGCCGTGCCAACTTTGTTAGGGATGAATGAGATTCAAGCTCGAACCGTTTTGACTCAAGATGGTTTCCTAGTTCAAGTTGTCTTTGCTTATGATGCTAATCAACCGCTAGATGTTGTCTTGGCACAAGCACCTGATGGGGCAACTGCCCAACCAATTGGAAGCTCAGTGACGATCACTGTTAATAAGGCGCAGAACTAACTCTTCTTTACGACTGGCGATAACCCCTCGGATCGAGCGCGCGCACCTGCATCACCGCAGGCAACTAACCAATTGCCCAACATCTGATGGCCGAACTGCGTCAAGACTGATTCCGGGTGAAATTGCACGCCCGAAATTGGCAAAGTTCGATGTTGAATCGCCATCACCACACCGGAGTCTGTACTTCCCGTAACTTCTAATTCTGGTGGCAAAGTGTCGGGCTCTATCGCTAACGAGTGATACCGAGTTGCTGTAAATGGATTAGCGATATTTTTTAAAATGCCAACACCATTGTGATGAACTATCGAAGTCTTGCCATGAAGTAATTCCGGCGCGCGCGAAACGGTGGCGCCAAATGCCACACCAATCGCTTGGTGTCCTAAGCAGACTCCAAGCAGTGGAATTGTTGTTGCCGCAGCGAACTTAACTAAGTCAACACTTACCCCTGCGCTTTCGGGAATTCCAGGGCCAGGAGAGATCAAGATGCCATCAAAGTTTTTAGCTTCAGAAATGGCTACTTCATCATTTCGTAGCACAGTGCACTCGGCGCCGATTTGGGCCAGATACTGGACCAGGTTGAAGACGAAGGAGTCATAGTTATCGACCACCAGGATCTTCGGAGCGCTTGTAGCCATGGCTTTATTGTGGTGTAACCTTTCGCTATGCCTAAATCGAAGGTCCGCAAAAAGGATAAATCCCACCTACCCGCAGAGGCCAATAACGCCTTTGTTCTGCCGAAGGAGAGCCCAAAATGGCTCGCCCCGGTGATGGTTGCGGCTTTCCTGGCTGGTCTAATCTGGATCGTAATCTTCTACATCAGCTCCACCAGTTACCCAATTCCACACATTGGGGCTTGGAATATGGTTGTCGGTTTTGGCTTTATCGCCGCCGGTTTCACCCTCGCAACGAGATGGCGCTAATTACAACCATGTAATTCTCCACAT
>Ga0194061_1000334_pt1 | contig 29117 bp, 20 predicted proteins | sample SepL2221m_MetaG_FD_163423 | JGI IMG/M metagenome (GOLD analysis project Ga0194061, IMG submission 163423) | Anoxic zone freshwater microbial communities from boreal shield lake in IISD Experimental Lakes Area, Ontario, Canada - Sep2016-L224-21m | ecosystem: Environmental > Aquatic > Freshwater >... | reverse complement strand
GAGATTCTGGAATGACGTAGTAATGTGATTCTCCTGATAACGGTGTATCGGCCCGGGAAAACCCAAAGGGTTTTCACCACCGGTTCAGGCAGATGAGGTACAGCTTTTTAAGGGATTTCAGGGCGCCGGATGCGGGACCGCGAAGAGGAAGGTGGCGCTAACCGGTTGATGCGCTACTCAGACCTTGGGCGCACTATACACGATAAAGCCCTGTCCCGAAAGATTTATTTCAGCCAGCCCTCAACGTCCGCCGTGCTCAGCTCGTAACCTGCGGTCGATTTGGGTGTGTTGTCGACCTTGTGCTTGGCCGCGGTTTTTTGAAAGGTTTCGGCCAACTGGATGCTCAGTGCGGCCAGCGCCGCGGGCTCGGGCTTGATCACGGCGGCATTTTCCACGCGTAAAAAAGCGCGGCCGACGAGCTCGATGTAAATCAGTTCTGCAAGGCTGGTGCCGTGGCCGGCCGGCGCGGCGTGGCCGCCGGCGTCAGCTTTGGCAGCGGGAGGAGGTGGGGGGGCAGCGTGTCCGCTCATGTCGGGTCCAGTGCAGGTGTGAAGATGGGGAAGGCGTACTTTACGCCGAATTTCGCCGTGGCAAGCGTGATTGTTTGCCCGGCCGCGTCGCTATGGGTGGCGCGGCCGGTGCGGACCGGCTTTGGCTGGAGCAAATAACAGACACCAATCGCCATACGTCCGCCAGGCGTGCATTTTGGGATGTTTGGCGCGCAGTTCAGTAATTCTTTCACTCTGGCTCACCGGTTGAGCCAACTAAGTTCCAAACTTTCCAGTTTGAGTATAGAAGTTACCGCTATTTTTCTTGGGAACTAGACCTAAGGGTACGTGGCAGAGCGGCGTTTTTTGTGGGATGCTGCTTTGGACACACATGGAGGAGGGGTGATCGCAATCGTCGCTGAAAGATATGGAGATGGGCGCTGAGACGTGAGGTGCGGGCACGATTGAAACAGAGGGAGGTTTTTGTGGAAGTGGGCGGAGAAACCGGTGGAGGAAATCAATCTTCTTCCTCTCAATTTGAGGCGGGGACTGCAGTTCGCAGTATTGATAACCCGGGACGCGAAGGTGTAGTTACAAAAACGCCCCCTCGGCAACGACCATCGGGGCTTTATCTTCAAATCAAGTGGGCAGACGGTTCTATTGATTTTGTCCATCAGGACGAAATCGAAGAAATCAATAACCTTGATCTGCAGGATTATTTTGCCTTGGTTGAAAAAGGCCGGTTCGGCCGTGCCGGCGACCTCCGCCAGAATCTCTCCTACGTTCATCTTGCTGGAAAGCTGGCGAATCTTGTTTATGCAATGGGCATCACCAATACGGACTTCTATGCCCATCAATACCGCCCGCTGCTTACCTTGCTTGATTCTCCCGTCAACGGGTTGCTCATCGCCGATGAGGTCGGGCTTGGCAAAACCATAGAAGCAGGCTTGATCTGGACTGAGTTGCGCGCGCGCTTTGACATGCGCCGCTTGCTGATTGTGTGCCCTGCGGTGTTGCGGGAAAAATGGCGTGCGGAACTGCGCAATCGTTTTGGCGTGGAAGCGCAACTGGTTCACGCCGGCGAACTGCTGGATGCGCTTCGTCAGCCGAGACAGCAGCTTGGCGAGGGGAAAGCGTGGATCATCAGCTACCAGGCGGCGCGTCCCCCAAAAGATTGGCGCCCTGCGGCGAAAACGCCGCCGAAAAAGCCGGGAACCCGCTGGCTGCTCGCTGATTTTCTTCGTGAAAACGAAGAGGAGGAGGCGCTCATCGACATGGTGGTGTTCGATGAGGCGCACTACATGCGCAATCACGACACAGCGGCCTGGCGACTGGGCGACTTGCTGCGCTCTGTTTCCACTTACCAAGTCATGCTTTCGGCAACCCCAATCAACTTGCATAACCAGGATCTGTTCAATCTCCTTCACCTGATTGATCCGGATCACTTTTCGTCAGAGCAGGATTTCAACCGGCTGCTGGACGCGAACCGCCCGCTTGTCGCGGCACGGGATGCAGCACTTGATCGCCAATCTACCGCTGAACAAATAATCGGTCTGCTGCAGATAGCGGCCCAGCACCCGTTGCTGCAGGCGTTTTCACAGCTCAAAGCGCTACTGGCAGACCCGCCTTCGGATGAGAAGCTTGTGGAAAAGGGCTACCGGGCGGGCCTCGCGGACGCATTGGAGAAGATAAATCTGCTCTCGCACGTGGTAACGCGTACCCGGAAGCGTGATGTCGAGGAGAGGCGTGTAAAGCGCGTTGTCCGGCGCGAAGCCGTCGAAATGACGGAGACCGAGCGGGCGCTGTATGTCGCAGTGACTGAAGCAACGCGCAAGTTCGCCTGGAGCAGGGGCATCAACGACGGTTTTCTGCTGGCATCCCCGCAGAGACAGGTCACCTCCTGTCCTGCAGCAACCGCAGCTGCATGGGCTGTCGGCGGGAAAGCGCTGGACGAACTTGTAGAGGACCTGGACGAGGAATATCAGGATGAGGTGGACGACGATGATGTGCCGTTCAGCCTGCGTGAGATGCTGGCGGTGCTCATTCCGCGTTCAGTGAACCTGTCTGACCTCCGCGTCAACGACAGCAAGTTCAAGCGATTGATGGAGGTGGCCGGAGAGCATTTGAGAAGCAATCCGGGCGAGAAGATCATCGTTTTCACAACGTTTCGTGCAACAGCGAAATACATAACCGATCGTTTGAACGAAGAAGGATTGCCGGCGCGTTTGCTTTGGGGCGGTCAGGAACAGGCAAAGCAGGACGTTATCGACGAGTTCCAGACTAGTAACAAGCTGCGGGTATTGGTGTCAACCGAGGTCGCGTCTGAAGGCGTTGATTTGCAGTTCTGCCGGGTCTTGGTCAATTACGACCTGCCGTGGAACCCGACGCGAATTGAGCAGCGCATCGGCCGTATCGACCGGCTTGGTCAAAAATCCGACCTCATACATATCTGGAACTTGTATTTCAAGGAAACCATTGATGACCGCGTTGTGACTAGATTGCTTTCGCGGTTGCGAATTTTCGAAGAAGCACTCGGGGAAGCCGAGGCCGTGGTCGGCGAAACAGTGCGCAAGCTTGAATACGAATTGCTTTGCCGGCCGCTTTCTCCCGAGGAAGAAGCGCATCGCATTGATCTTGCTGCCCAGGCCCTGGAAAATCTGCGTGTGCAGCGCGAGATGCTGGAGCGCAACGCGGCGCACATGATGGCGCACGGCCAACGGGTCATGGAGCGTATCGAGGCCGCGCAGGAGTTGGCGCGCCGGGTCACGGAAAACGACCTCTTTATATACGTTCACGACTACCTTAAAAAATATGCGCGCGGCTACCGGTTCGCACAGGAGGGGACTGATCCGAACGTGATTAGTATTCAACTGCCGCCGGACCTAGCAAGCCAGCTCGACCAGTTCATGCGCCTGGAGGGATTGTTGGGAAAGACGCTGCTTGCGTCGGGCGAATCGCGTTTGTGCCGCTTCCTGAACAAAATAAGTGAAGCGCCGAAACGCGGAGAGGAAATCCTTCATCAGTTTCATCCGCTGATACGCTTTATCAGCAAGGATCTGAAATCGCGCAATGAACATTTTTATCCATTGGTCAGCGTCAGGATTCCCCCGCCTGCCCGTCTTGCCGACATGCCTGTCGGCCGTTTTGCGTTCTATGTGAGGGCGTGGGGATTCCGGGGTGTTCGCGATGAGGAGTTGCTGGCCGTCACGGCGCTGAATGTAGATTCCGGCGAGGTCTTGGATGATGACATCGCCGATAGAATTTTGCAGGTCGCTCGCGTAAATGGTGTTGACTGGCCTACCGCCAATGCAGAAATGAAATCGTCGGTACTGATAGAGCGCCTAGAGGCTGCGGAACTGGTTCTTGACGATCGGTATCGCGCCACATTGGAGAAAAAGCGCAACGAGAACTCGGACCGGGCGCTATTCCAGGTTGACTCGATTGAGCGCTACCTCGAAAGACGCATGCCGCGGCTCAGGGAAACCCTGCACGCGCATATCGCACTGGGCCGGACCTCGCTCGCCAAGGCGACGCAGGGTCAGATCGACAAACTGACGGCGCGGATGAACATGCGCCGGGAACACATAAAAGAACAGGGAAAGATACTCCCGGAAAAGCATTTTGTATGTTGCGGCGTGATCTCGATCGACGGGTAGTTCTCGGGAGGGGATATGGAAGGATTGAAAGATCAGCTCGCAAAATTGTTTCCTAATTTGCGGCCTAACGAAGCGCGTCCGGGCAAGGTTGAGATAAAGGCCAGCCCGCACCCCATCCAAGCCAAGGCGAGCGATGGAGACCCCGACGACTGGAAGAAAGGCGTCACTCCAATTGCCGCTACAGGCAGGCGGGAGACCGGAGCCGGCGAAACAGATGTGCGTGTCGTGCGGGGTACCTCTACAGAATTACCTGTTGAAAAACCGATCGCGAAAGTGTTTCAGGCGCCACCACCACGCCAGCCCGTGCAAACGGCAACGCCCAAGGTGGCGGTGCCAATGCCTGCGGTCAAGGCAACGCCCAAGTTGGCGGCGCCCATGCCCGCTGCCAGACCGACCCAGGCCAAGCAACCGGTACCCCAAGCCAAAGCGCCGCAGCCGCTTGGATTCGGCAGCCTCAAGCCCCCGGCGCTTACCCGCGAGGCCGAGTTCAAAAAGCCGGAGGCGTGGGTCGGCACGGGCGCCGGCCTGCAGCCCCCCGACTCTGGTGGCGGCCGCATCCTGCCGGTGCGTATTGGAATTGATTTTGGTACCGCGTATACGAAGGCGGCGGTACGTGTCGGCGATCAGGTGCTGTTCGTTCCTTGGAGCGGTGTTCGTAACCACGTCGCAATCCATTATTTGCCCGGCGAGATTTCGGTTTTCAAGGACGGCGAGGTCTGGCTGGGCCGCGCCGCAGATGCGGAACGCGTGCACTCCGACCTGAAGTTGCCATTTCTGGAGCGGAACATCAGTTCCCGCGAGCAATTCTGCGCAGCAGTCGCGTATCTGGCCTGGGTCATGCGCTATGTCCGTGCCTGGCTGTACCACAGCCACGCCGGGCGCTTGCAGGGACGGACGCTTGCGTGGGAGGTGAACCTCGGCTGTCCTTCGAGCTCGTGGGCTGCTCGTGATATTCGATTCTCTTACGAAAGTTTGGGCCTTTTTGCCTGGCAACTTAGCCAGGTCTCGGGCGACATTACCTGGGAAGGCACCTTCTCTCTTGCGGAAAAAGGTCGCCCTGAGTTTGCGAGCATCGGCCTGGACGCGCAGGTCAGTTTGATGCCTGAATTCATGGCGCAGATCGCAGGTTATGTGCATTCGCCTCAAAGGCGCAACGGCTTGCATTTATTGATGGATGTGGGCGCCGGCACGGTGGATCTTGCGACTTTCCAGGTCTGGCACTATCAGCAGGATATTTATTCCATTTTTGCCAGCAAGGTGCTTCCGTTGGGCACGCACTTTCTGATGGCGGAGCGTAGCAAGCTGAACGGAGCAGACGGCAAAACCTGGGACGACATGCGGGCTGTTCCGAAAGCGGAAGAGTTTGCTGCCGGCGCGAAGGTCGATCTAACGCAACTGTTGTTGACAGACAAGGCATTTGGAAGCCAAGTAACCAAGGCTATCAGCGAACTGATCGGCCACACCCAGACGAGGCGCTACGCAAAGGCACCTGAGTGGCGCCAGGGCTTGCCGGCTTTTTTGGCGGGTGGTGGCAGTAACTGCGAAATCTATTCAAATAGCCTTGCTGCGGCGTTTTCGCGTATGCAGGTTGGATTGAAGCGCACGCCGTTTCCCCTGTTGGAAGAAGCCACCAAACTGAACGGTGTGGGGGAACAGGATTTTCACCGGTTGTCCGTGGCCTACGGCCTGACCTTCGACGCGGAGAGTATGGGGAAAATTCTCGCGCCCGATCAGATCAAGGATGCCCCGGCAATCGACCGAACCGTCAGAACGTACAGGAACCGCCTGGATCGCGACGAGCTGTATGCAAAGTAATTATGGAGTTCTCCCGGTGTAACCCGCCAGGGTTGCCGAACCGTTCGCAGTACTCGAAAATCCTGCATCGCAACCGAAAATCGAAAAAAGCATCCTGAACCATGGCCTTGAAGAAATCCGAACTCTATTCATCCCTTTGGCAAAGCTGCGACGAACTGCGCGGCGGCATGGATGCCAGCCAGTACAAGGACTATGTGCTGGTGATGTTGTTCATCAAATACGTCAGCGACAAATACGCCGGCACTCCGTATGCGCCAATCACAGTGCCAGAAGGCTCCGGCTTCAAGGACATGGTTGCGCTTAAGGGCAAGGCCGACATCGGCGACCAGATCAACAAGAAAATCATCGCGCCGTTGGCCAATGCCAACAAGCTGTCGGACATGCCGGACTTCAACGACGCGACCAAACTGGGCAGCGGCAAGGAGATGGTGGACAGGCTCACCAACCTCATTGCCATTTTCGAGAACAAGGCGCTGGATTTCTCGAAAAACCGCGCCGAGGGCGACGACATCCTGGGTGATGCCTACGAATACCTGATGCGCCACTTCGCCACCGAAAGCGGCAAGAGCAAGGGCCAGTTCTATACCCCGGCCGAGGTCAGTCGCATCATGGCCAAGGTCATCGGCATCAGTCAGGCCAAAACCACCAACGCCACCACCGTGTACGACCCGACCTGCGGGTCGGGATCGCTGCTGCTGAAGGTGGGCGACGAAGCCGGCACCGCCGTCACCCTGGAAGGTCAGGAAAAAGACGCTGCCACCAGTGGCCTCGCCCGCATGAACATGATCCTGCACAACTACCCGACGGCGCTGATCGCACAGGGCAACACGCTTGCCGATCCCAAGTTCAAGGACGGCGAGCTGCTGAAGACCTACGATTATGTCGTCGCCAATCCGCCGTTTTCGGACAAGCGCTGGAGCAACGGCATCGACGCGCTTAACGATCCATATGAACGCTTCAAGCCCTATGGTACGCCGCCCGCCAAGCAGGGCGACTACGCATACCTGCTGCACATCGTGCGCTCTCTAAAAAACAGCGGCAAGGGCGCCTGCATTCTGCCGCACGGCGTGCTGTTTCGCGGCAATGCCGAGGCTGATATTCGCCGTAATCTGGTGCGCAAGGGCTATATCAAGGGCATCATCGGCCTGCCGGCCAACCTGTTTTATGGCACCGGTATCCCCGCCTGCATTATCGTCATCGACAAGCAAGACGCCGCTGCACGCAAGGGCATTTTCATGATTGACGCCAGTGGCGGCTTCATGAAAGACGGCCCCAAGAACCGCCTGCGCGACATGGACCTTCACCGCATTGTCGATGTCTTTAACAAACAAATCGAGGCCCCCAAGTACGCGCGCATGGTGGGTCTCGCGGAAATCGAGAAAAGCGATTTCAACCTCAACCTGCCGCGCTATATCGATAGCCAAGTGCCCGAGGACAGGCAGGACATTGAAGGTCACCTCAAGGGTGGCATCCCGGCAGCGGATGTTGACGCGCTGCAAGCCTACTGGGACGTCTGTCCCGGCCTCAAGGCAGCGCTGTTCAAACTCAATCGCAAGGCCTATGTCGATCTTGCCGTGGACAAGGGGGGCATCAAGGCTGCCATCTATGGTCACCCGGAATTCTCGGCGTTCATCACCGGCATGAACACGCACTTCGATGGGTGGCGCTGCAAAACCGCCAAAGCGCTCAAGTCCCTATCGACGGGCATTCATCCCAAGCAGGTCATCGCCGGCCTGTCCGAAAACCTGCTTGCTCATTACGCGGGCAAGCCGTTGATCGACAATTATGACGTCTACCAACACCTGATGGACTACTGGTCGGCCACTATGCAGGACGATTGTTATCTCATCGCCCAGGACGGCTGGAAGGCGGAAACCTACGCGTTGTCGGACAAGAAGGGAAAGGAGAAGGGGTGGGCCTGCGACCTCGTGCCCAAGCCGCTGATCGTTGCACGCTATTTCGCCAAGGAACAAGCGGCTATCGATAAATTGGTCGCGGACATCGAAACACTGGGCGTCAAACTCGCAGAGCTGGAAGAGGAACACGGCGGCGAGGACGGGGTGTTCGCGGATTTAGACAAAATCAACAAAGCCAATGTCGCCGCCAGGCTGAAGGAAATCAAAGGCGACAAGGCTGCAAAGGACGAAGCCGCTGTATTGGACACCTGGCTGAAACTCAGCGACGATGGGGTTGAGATTAAAAAATCATTCCGCGACGCCGAAGCCGAGCTCGACGCGCTATGCCACACTCAATATCCTAGGTTGAGCGAAGCCGACGTCAAGACTTTGGTGGTGGATGACAAATGGCTGGCCGCTCTGGACGAGGCCATACACGGGGAAGTGGACCGCGTCAGCCAGACGTTGACGAAGCGCGTGAAAGAGCTGGCCGAACGCTACGAGACGCCGCTGCCGCGACTCGGCGAGCGTGTGGATGCACTGGAGGGAAAAGTGAACGCGCATTTGGTGCAGATGGGGTTCAAATGGAAGTGAAAGAATCAAGCGCGCAGTATCTCGCGCGGATTGGCTATAAGCGGACTGAGGTCGGTATTATTCCGGAGGATTGGGAAATCACGCCTTTGTCCGAGCTTTGTCATTCCATTTGTGACGGCACCCATTTTACGCCTCGTTATGTTACGCAGGGCGTTCCTTTCTACAGCGTCGAGAACGTCACCGCGAACGATTTCTCAAACACCAAGTTCATCAGCGCAGAGGAGCATTCGATGCTGCAGAGGCGATGTAAGCCTGAGCGCGGGGACATACTGATGACGCGAATCGGCTCACTTGGAGATACCAAACTCTTAGACTGGGATGTCCACGCGAGTATCTACGTGAGTCTCGCATTGCTGAAGCCGAACGCACGGATTAACCCTAAGTACCTCTATTGTTACTCGAGATCTAAGGCCTTTGTCCTTGATGTCGAGAAAAGATCGCTGTTAAATGCCATCCCCAAGAAGATCAATATGGGGGATATAGGGGCGATACCAGTTTCGTTCCCCAGATCAAAGTTAGAACAAAATGCCATTGCCCAGGCGCTGTTCGACATGGACGCCTTGCGAGGTGTTCGTGTTTGTCGACGAATGCCACCGCACGCAGAGCGGCAAGCTGCATCGCGTAATGAAGGCGCTGATGCCCAATGCGGTGTTTATCGGCTTTACCGGCACACCGCTACTGGTGCAGGACAAGGCCACCAGCCTGGAGGTGTTCGGCAGCTACATCCATACCTACAAGTTCAGCGAGGGCGTTGAGGACGGTGTGGTGCTCGATCTTATTTATGAGGCACGCGACATCGACCAGCGGCTGACGTCGCAACAAAGTGTAGACGAGTGGTTTGCCGTGGTCACCAAAAGCCTCAATGACTGGCAAAAGGCCGAACTCAAGCAGCAGTGGGGCACGATGCAGAACGTGCTGAGTTCCGAGTCGCGTATTCGCAAAGTCATCCAGGACATTATTTTTGACTTCAAGAAGCGCCGTCGCCTAAGCGACGGGCGTGGCAACGCCATCCTGATTGCGTCGAGCATTTACGAAGCGTGCAAGTATTTCAGTCTCCTGCAAAAGACCCCGTTCAAGGGCAAGTGTGCGGTGATCACCTCGTACAACCCGCACGCCGGTGATGTGACGCTGGAGGAAACCGGCGCCAATACCGAGACCGACAGGCAGTTCATTTACAACACCTATACCGAGTTGCTCAAGGGAGTAGAGGCCCGGCCGGGCATGAACAAGACCGAGGCCTATGAAGATCGTGCCAAGGCCTTGTTCACCAAGGAGCCAGCCAATATGAAGCTGCTGGTGGTGGTGGACAAGCTGCTGACCGGCTTTGATGCGCCGCCCTGCACCTATCTTTATATCGACAAGTCGATGCAGGACCACGGCCTTTTTCAGGCCATTTGCCGCACCAACCGGCTTGATGGCGAGGACAAGGATTTCGGCTATATCGTCGATTACAAGGATTTGTTCAAAAAGGTCGAGAACGCAATATCGGTCTACACCTCCGAGCTCGATCACAGCGCCGGGGGCGCCGATCCTGAGGTCTTGCTCAAAGACAGGCTGCAGTCTGGCAAGGAACGCCTTGACGCCGCTTTCGAGGTGCTGGCGCTGCTATGTGAGCAGGTCAAGCCGCCCGCAGGCGATTTGGAGCACATTCACTATTTTTGCGGCAACACCGAAATCGCGACTGACCTGCAGGAACGCGAGCCGCATCGCGCGGCCCTGTATAAAGGCACTGTTGCATTGGTGCGCGCTTATGCCAACGTCGCCGACGAATTGGAGTCCGCCGGCTACAGCGCGGCCGAAGTGATCCGCATCAGGCAGCAGCTCGATCATTACCTCAAGCTGCGTGAGGTCATCCGCAAGGCGGCCGGCGAGACACTGGACCTCAAGGCCTACGAGGCTGACATGCGCCACCTCATCGACACCTTTATCGAAGCTGACGAACCGCGCAAGATTTCGCCTTTCGACAACATCGGCTTGCTGGAGCTGATCGTCAAATCCGGCGTCGCCGAGGCGATTGCCGGTATGCCGGCGGGCATCAGGGGCAATCAGGGCGCGATTGCGGAAACCATAGAAAACAATGTCCGCAGCAAAATCATCAAGGAGCACCTGAACGACCCGGCATACTACGAAAAAATGTCCGCGTTGCTCGACGAACTGATTGCCGCGCGAAAAGCCAAGGCAATTGAATATGAGGAATACCTCAAGCGCATCGCCGCGATTGCAGCCAGGGTGCAGGCCGGTCAGGCTGAGGACACGCCGGCGCAGCTGAACACGGCGGGTCTGCGGGCTCTGTTCAACAACCTCAAAGTCCGTCCTGCTCCTTCCGGTGTGGCGGTAGCGGCCGATGTCGCGGCTGCGGACACACTGGCGCTGGCCTTGCGCATTGATGCGGCGGTTAAGCACGTGCGTTCCGACGACTGGCGCGGTGTGCAGGCACGCGAGCAAAACATCAAGGCAGCCTTGTACGGGATATTGCTCGACACGGCCGAGGTTGAGCGCATTTTCCTGATCATCAAGCAGCAGCGGGAATACTGATGCTCAGCCGGATAGACTTGGGCGACATTGCCGTCGAGGTAGTCAGGAAAGATATCAAGAACATCCACCTGAGTGTCTACCCGCCGACAGGGGCCGTGCGCATCGCCGCGCCGCTACGGATGAACCTCGACACCATCCGGGTATTCGCCATTTCCAAATTGGGCTGGATCAAGGTTCAGCAAAAGAAGCAGCGCGAACAGCCTCGCGAGTCACCGCGCGAGTATCTGGACCGGGAAAGCCACTATGTCTGGGGCAAGCGCTACTTGCTCAAAATTGTTGAGCGAGAGGCGGCGCCGAGAGTGGAGTTGAAGCACAGCACCATGGTCCTGCATGTGCGGCCGGGAAGTAGCAGCAAGGGCCGGCATGCCGCCCTTGACGCCTGGTATCGCGACCGGGTTAGGGAGGTCGCGCCGGACCTGATTGCGAAGTGGGAGCGGCTCATGCGCGTGAGCGTTGAGCGTGTTTACGTGCAAAAGATGAAAACCAAATGGGGCAGCTGCAGCACAGGCGTGCGCAGCATCCGGCTCAATACCGATCTGGCCAAAAAGCCTGCCGAGTGTCTCGAATACATCGTTGTGCACGAAATGGCCCACCTGATCGAACCCACGCATAACCGCCGCTTTACCGCGTTGATGGATTTATTCATGCCCAAGTGGCGGTTTTATCGGGATGAACTCAATCGTCTGCCGGTGCGGCATGAAAGCTGGAGCTACTGAGTCGCAGAGGTCATTTTCGAGTTCTTGCTGAAAAATTACTGTGGACGTTCATTTGTAAAGATTCGATGGATTATTTAACATATTGAAATATATGAAAAATAGTGATATTTCTGGGGTAAAGCCCTAATATTTGTGTGACTTAGGTAAGTCTGAAGCGGTAGAATGGGCTTGCCAAAACTTACCATAATGGTAAATAATTGATGAACCGTGGTCATCCTAATCCATTCATGCGAATACGGCCCGACTTGCCTTGGGTGCCGCCAGGCGATGATCCGCAATCACGTGTACTGCCAAAAAAGGTTTGGGAATTGGCCGATGTTCATGCAATCGCGAGAACACAACTGGCGCAAGCTACAGGCAACCTGATTCTTCCGATTACCAACGACTGCACAAGCGATATTCAAAACCTCCAACTGACAGCGACCGGCCTCGCTGATCGGCTTCTTCAACTTCGAGATGCGAACTATGACAAATCGATGTGGTGTCAAAGAAGCAAGAAGGAAGGCGTTAAAGTTCCTGATGAAGCACTCTGGTTTCCCTGTGATGCATATGGTCTGCATGTCGTAGAACGTGTAGACACCGGTTGGGAAGGTAGCGTCGAGTACTACTTCAAGCTTAGCCTGACGCAAACCAAAGCAGTCGTACTGCTGGTTTCTGTGCACCTTTAATCATTCAATGGATTCTGAGAAACAATATGACTACTGATCTCGCGTGCCCGGTATGTGGAGAAGGTCGGCTTCATTTGGAGCAAACCGAGAAGACCGTGGAGATGGAAGGGGTGGCCTACAACGTACCTTTCCATGCGCACTGGTGCGACGCGTGTGGTGCTCAGATGGGCCTGAATGAAGACCTGAAATTCAACGCGCGGGCGATGCGCCAGACGCGGAAGAAGCATGTCGGGTTACTTACGGGCGAAGAAGTCCGAAATTGCCGTAAGAGCCTGTGTCTTAGCCAGGAGCAGGCCGCACAATTATTTGGCGGTGGGCCTGTCGCTTTTTCAAAGTATGAGAACGACGAAGTGGCACAAAGTGATGCGATGGATCGATTAGTCTGGCTTGTCGCGACGTTTCCCGCGCTGATGATTCCGCTTGCTGATCGGTTGAATCTCGCCTTGTCTGGTAACGCCAAGATCGTGATTGAAAAAACGAAAATCAAGGCCAGGGAGGAGTATTTTGTAAATGCTGGTGCGGATTTTGAATATACGAAGCAGATATTGGCGGGGTTCGGAAAGCCTCGTACATTCGCGAGTAACGACTGGGATTATCAACCCAAGTCGAACGCACGCGCCGCAGTACGGTTGGTAGCCTGAATCGAGATATCAAGATGCGCCCCAGCCCACTCCAGTTACGGCACGTTATCTACACCAAGGTTTCGGTGCTGCCCAATGCAATCGACAAAAAAACAGAAGGAAAGCTAGGTTCAACCAGCGCGGTGGGATTTGACTTCGTGGGTGTAAGCATCCGGGCGAAGGTCGGCTCGGCGCTAAAAGCGGGCCAAGATGACGATCCCAGGGACTTTCTCGTGGATTTGGATATCGTTATTGACAATAAAGAAGGCAAGCCCACACCTTACGGAATTGATATCGGCGTAGTCGGAGTTTTCAACGTTCTTCCGAGTTTGCCAAAAGAAAAACGGCAAGACTTGGTGACCGTGAATGGCGCCTCGATTCTCTATGGCGTTATTCGCGAGATAGTCTTGCTTCTTACGTCCCGATTCTCATCTGGCGCGCTGACCCTGCCAGGGATGAATTTCGAAGATAGCATCTCCGCTGATGCGACAAAAAAAGCTGTCGAAAGCGCACCAAAGCCTGCGAAGGAATCACCCTCAAGGCTCGCGGGTAGATCTGTCAAGAAGCGGTAGAAAGGTGAGTAAGGCCTTGGGCCGCGACCTTAGCGGCTGACGCGGTTGCGGCCGGCCTGCTTGGCGCGGTACAGGGCTTCGTCGGCGGCCTTGAGCACCAGGGTCGGTGTCTCGCCACCGGCACCGCGTTCGGCCACACCCATGCTCACCGTCACCGACAGCATTTGCTGCGTCGGTTGTCCGCCACGGTGCTTTTTGCCCTCTTCGACGCTGCGCGGACGCTCGCTCGAGCGCACCGCCATGGCGTAGCTCTCGACGCGCTGGCGCAGCCTTTCCAGGTGGGGAAGCGCATGGTCGAGGTTTTTGCCGGGGAACAGCACACAAAATTCCTCGCCGCCGTAACGATAGGCGGTGCCGTCGCCGCCTACTTCGGCGAGGCGCGCGGCGACCACCTTGAGCACCTGGTCACCGATATTGTGGCCGTGGGTGTCGTTGAATTTCTTGAAATGGTCCACGTCCACCATCGCCATGACAAACACCGGCCCCAGCGCGCGCATGCGTTCCTCCAGCGCGCGACGGCCGGGCAGGCCGGTCAGCTCGTCGTTGAAGGCGAGGCGGTGTGATTCCTGCAGCAGCGACACCAGCAGGATGGCGCCGGCGGCGCTGAAAAATGCACTGAACACGCGCACCGATTCGGACCATTCGCAGGCGATGAAAAACGCCATCAGCGCCCCGGCAATGCCGATGTTGATGGCCGAGCGGTCCATCCAGGCGCGATACACCGCGGTGGCGAATGCCGCGCCGAACAGCAGGCGCGCCGGCAGGGGCGTCGGCGGCGAGCGCAGCAGCCAGTGATTGAAAATGTCCTGCCAGGCCGTGCCGGACAGGCTGCTGCGGCCGGCGTAGGCCACCCACGCCACCAAAAGCAGTTGCGCGACGCCGAGCATGATCCAGCGGTAATTGTGGTGCTGGCGCACGCCGCGTTCCTGGAAAACCAGTGCCGCAAGGATGTTGAGCGGGACCAGGATGGCAAGCGAGGTGAACACCGCGCGTGCGGCAAAGCCGCCCCCATCCGACACAATGCTGTGCCCGGTGTAGCCCGCCAGCAGCGAGGCCAGTGCGATAAAGGCACGGCCGCGGTTGAAGAACGCCGCCAGGCCCAGTGCCGGAATGAGCAGCAGGAAGGGGCCCAGTGTGCGCAGGCCGATGAGCGACGGCGGCAGCGCGGGCCCGGCCAGCATCGCCAGCGCCGTGGCAATGAGAATGGCGGCCGGGACGGCGATCGGGTGCAGCGCGTTCAGCATGTCGCGGTTCACGCGCTTTGGGCTTTCACACTGTGTGCCTTCAAAAAGGCGGCCAGTGCGGTTGCGGTGTGGGAGCGCATGGGTGATTGTGCCATGCGCAGCGGCGGCGCCTCGAACACCACGCGCCCGCCGCCGTCACCGCCTTCTGGGCCAAGGTCGATGATCCAGTCGGCGTCGGCCATCACGTCAAGGTTGTGTTCTATCACCACCACGCTGTTGCCCGCGTCGACCAGGCGGTGCAGCACGCGTATGAGTTTTTCCACGTCGGCCATGTGCAGGCCGACAGTGGGTTCATCCAGTACATACAAGGTGTGGCTTGCGCTGCCGGCGCGCCCGGGTCGCGCCATGGCATTGCCTTCGGCGTCGATCCTGACTTTCGACAACTCGGTAACGAGCTTGATGCGCTGTGCCTCGCCGCCGGACAATGTCGGGCTTTGCTGGCCCAGCGTGAGGTAGCCGAGGCCGACGTCCTGCAGCAGGCGCAGGGCGTGATGCAGGGCGGCGTGGGCGGAGAAAAACTCCACCGCCTCGTCGACGTTCATCATCAGCACGTCGCCTATGGACTTTCCTTTGAAGTGTACGGCGAGGGTTTCGGGGCCAAAGCGGAATCCGCCGCAGGCTTCGCAGCCGACTTTTACATCGGGCAGAAAACTCATCTCGATGCGTTTCACGCCCTGGCCTTCGCAGGTCTCGCAACGGCCGCCGGCGGTGTTAAAGGAAAAACGCCCGGCGCCATAGCCGCGCATGCGCGCCTCGCTGGTGTCGGCAAACAGTTTGCGAATGGTGTCCCAGAAACCGACGTAGGTGGCGGGGCAGGAGCGCGGCGTCTTGCCTATGGGTGTCTGGTCGACTTCAAGCACGCGGCCGACCTGCTCCCAGCCTTTGATTTCCTTGCAGCCGGTGAGTGGCAACTTGGTCTTGTTACGACCCTGGGCGACGAGTCTTGCCAGGTTTGCATGAAGTACATCGCGTGCCAGCGTGGATTTGCCCGAACCCGAAACACCCGTCACCACGGTCAGCCTCGCCAGCGGGATGCGCGCAGAGACGTCCCGCAGGTTGTGCAGGCTGGCGCCCGTGATATTCAGCGAGGGCGTTTTGGCCTCGACACTGCGCGGCGGATGCAGCGGGTGCAGCAGCGGCTGGCGCAGGAAACGCCCGGTGACCGATTCCGGATTGGCCATCAACTCGGCCGCGGTTCCCGCACCGATGACGCGGCCGCCCAGCTTGCCCGCGCCCGGCCCGAGGTCGATCACATGCGCGGCGCGGCGAATGGTGTCCTCGTCATGTTCCACCACCACCAGCGTGTTGCCCTTTTTTTCCAGCTTTTCGAGGGTGTTGAGCAGGATGTCGTTGTCGCGCGGGTGCAGGCCTATGGTCGGCTCATCGAGGATGTAGCAGACGCCGCGCAGATTGGACCCCAGCTGCGCCGCGAGGCGTATGCGTTGCGCTTCGCCGCCCGACAGCGTCGGCGCCGAGCGGTCGAGCGACAGGTAGGGCAGGCCGACTTCGCCAAGAAAACCCAGGCGTGAGCGCAGTTCGGCGACGATGTCGCGCGCGATCTCGGCTTCGCGGCCCTTGAGTTCGAGCCCCTCGAACACCGCGCCGACCTTGTTGACCGGCATGGTCACCAGCTCGGAAATGGAGCGCTTGTGCCAGCGCACGGCAAGCGCTTCGGGGTTGAGGCGCCGGCCGGCGCAGGCCGGGCAGGCCTGGTCCAGCCCTTCTTCGCCGGCATGATCGTCCAGCCAGTTATCCAGGCGGCGGTCCTCCTGTTCACGGCTGACATCCTCGTCTTCGCTGTAGCCGCTGATTTTCACACCGGTGCCGAGGCAGCTGACGCACCAGCCGTGGCGCGAGTTAAAGGAAAACAGCCGCGGGTCGAGTTCGGCAAAGCTGCGCGCGCAGGACGGGCAGGCGCGCTTGGTCGAGAACACCTGTTGCGGCAGCGTCATTTCAAGGTATTGTTTTTTCGATTTGGCCGCGGCATCGGCGAGGGTGTCCAGGCCGGCCAGCACATGCACGATGCCCTTGCCGAACTCGAGCGCGGTTTTCAGGCCCTCACGCAGCGCGGTTTCGTTGCCGCCTACCAGGATGTCGGCCACCGGCAACTCAATGCTGTGTTCCTTGAAACGATCCAGGCGCGGCCACTTGGCCGTGGGCAGGAACTCGCCGTCGACACGCAGGAAGTCGTAGCCCTTGCCGCGCGCCCATTTGGCGAGGTCGGTGTAATAGCCCTTGCGGGCGGTGATGAGCGGCGCCAGGAGGCCGATGCGCCGACCACGGTAATCACGGGCGATGCGCGCGGCAATGGCGTCAAAGCTTTGCGGCTCTATCGGCACGTCGCAGTCGGGGCAGTACTGCGTGCCGAGTTTGACGTAGAGCAGGCGCAGGAAGTGGTAAATCTCGGTCATGGTGGCGACCGTGCTCTTCCTGCCGCCGCGGCTGGTGCGCTGTTCGATGGCCACCGTCGGCGGAATGCCGAATATGGCATCGACGTCCGGCCGCGAGGAAGGCTGCACGAATTGTCGTGCGTAAGCGTTCAGGGATTCGAGATAACGACGCTGGCCTTCGGCGAACAGGATGTCAAAGGCCAGTGTCGATTTGCCCGAACCCGATACGCCGGTGACGACGGTGAACTGATTGCGCGGAATGTCGACATCCACGTTCTTCAGGTTGTGCTCGCGGGCGTTGTGTATGCGTATGGATTTGCTTTGGTCGAGCAGCCGTTTTTGCAGCGGAGTCCCGCTGGACGAATGGCTGGAGAACCGCGCCAGTCGGGCTTTTCCAGTCGATGCCTTGTCCAGTGCCTCGGTGTATTCGCGCAGTGCCTTGCCGGTGTGCGATGTGGCGTGCGCCGCCACCTGCGCCGGCGTACCCGTGCACACCACCGCGCCGCCTGCCTCGCCGCCCTCGGGGCCGAGGTCGATGATCCAGTCGGCCGCGCGGATGACATCGAGGTTGTGCTCGATCACCACCAGCGAATGCCCGCTGGCGATCAGGCGGCGGAAGGCGCGCAGCAGCTTGGCGATGTCCTCGAAATGCAGGCCGGTGGTCGGCTCGTCAAACAGGAACAGCTTGCCCTTGCGTGCGCTGGCAGCCCTCACCCCCGGCCCCTCTCCCGCTGACGCGGGAGAGGGGAGGTTTGTGCCCTCGCCCCGCTTTGCGGGGAGAGGGGAAGGGTGAGGGGCGGCCTTGATGGCTTCAACGAGGTGCCCAGCGAGTTTGAGGCGTTGCGCCTCGCCGCCCGACAGCGTCGGCACCGGCTGGCCGAGCTTGAGGTATTCAAGGCCCACTTCGGCGAGTGGCGCCAGCGCCGCCCGCACCTCGGGTTCGCCGGCAAAAAACGCCAGCGCCTCGCTCACCGTCATGTCCAGCACGTCGGCGATGGAGCGCCTGCCGATTTTGTTTTGCACCGTGACTTCCAGCACCTCGGCGCGAAAGCGTTTGCCGTCGCAGTCGGGGCAGCGCAGGTAGACATCGGAGAGAAATTGCATCTCGACGTGCTCGAAGCCGTTGCCGTTACAAGCAGGGCAGCGGCCCGCATTTCCCGTCTTCGGTCCGGCGTTGAAGCTGAAGGTGCCGGCGGTGTAGCCGCGTTCCTTGGCGACCGACTCATCCGCGAACAGCTTGCGCACCGCGTCCCAGGCGCCGACATAGCTCGCCGGATTGGAGCGCGCGGTCCGGCCTATCGGCGACTGGTCGACCATGACCACATCGCCGATATGTTCGGCGCCGCGCAACTCACGGAACGCGCCTGGCATTTCGGTCGGTTTGCCCTTGGCCTTGAGCAAGGCGGCGTGCAATACGTCCTGTACCAGGGTGGACTTGCCCGAGCCTGACACGCCGGTGATGGCCACCAGGCAGTGCAGGGGAATTGCGACATCTATTTGTTTGAGATTGTGTGCGGAAGCACCGAGCAATTCCAACTGCCCCCTCACCCTAACCCTCTCCCCCGCTAGCGGGGGAGAGGGAATAACTGCCACCCCCTCTCCCCGTGTACGGGGAGAGGGTTGGGGTGAGGGGCTTTCGCCATCGGCACGCTTGCGGCCGGAGAGATACTGCGCCGTCAGGGTGTCTGAACTGCGCAGTTCTTCCTGCGTGCCGAAAAACACCACGTTGCCGCCGCGCTCGCCGGGACCTGGCCCCATGTCGAGCAGGCGGTCGGCCTCGAGCATGATTTGCGGGTCGTGCTCGACGACGACGAGCGAGTTGCCGGCGTCGCGCAGGCGTTGCATCACGCCGATGACGCGGCCCATGTCGCGCGGGTGCAGGCCGATGGACGGCTCATCGAGCACGAACAGCGTGTTGACCAGCGAGGTGCCCAGCGCCGTGGTCAGGTTGATACGCTGCACCTCGCCGCCGGAGAGGGTGCGCGACTGGCGGTCCAGCGTGAGGTAACCGAGGCCGACCTCGCAGAGGTAGCGCGTGCGGCCGCGTATTTCTGTCAGCAGCAGGTCAGTGGCTTCATCGAGTGGCGCAGGCAGGTGCAGGGTGTCGAGCAGGCTGCGGCAGCGGTCTATGGGCAGCAGCATCAAGTCGTGCACCGTCATGCCGGGCATGGTCTCGAGTTTGTCGCGCGTGAATGCCACGCCATTGGGCATGAAGCGTTTGGCTGCCGGCATGGCCGCATCGGCGTCTTCGCGGGTGCCCAGGCGCCACAGCATCGATTCGGTTTTCAGGCGCGCGCCCTTGCAGGTATCGCAGGGTGTGTAGGCGCGGTACTTGGACAAGAGCACGCGCACATGCATTTTGTAGGACTTGGTTTCCAGCCACTTGAAAAAACGCGCCACGCCATACCAGGTGCCGGGCCAGGACTTTTTCCAGTTCTCCCATTCAGGTTCGCCCTCGAGCACCCACTTCTTGTGCGCAGCGGACAGCTTGTTGAAGGGCAGATCCAGCGGCACACCGCGTTTTTTGGCGTATTTCTCGATGTCGTCCTGGCATTCGTGAAAGGCCGGCGTCTGCCAGGGCTTGATCGCACCGTCCTTGATGGACTTGGATTCGTCCGGCAGCACCAGCCCGAAATCCAGGCCGATGACGCGGCCAAAGCCGCGGCAGGTGTCGCAGGCGCCCAGCGGCGAGTTGAAGGAAAAGAGCGACGGTGTCGGGTCCTGGTAATGGATGTTGCAATCGGGGCAGTGCAGGTCGGAGGAGAACCGCCATGCGGCGCCGAATGTTTCGCCCTCAGCTTGAGGATAGATATTCACCTTGCCCTGGCCGACGCGCAGCGCCGCTTCGAGCGCGTCCATGACGCGCGTCTTGTCCCCGGCGGAAAAACGCAGCCGGTCCTGCACCACTTCGAGCAGGCTGCCTTCGCGCGCATGGATGCGCGTGTAGCCCTGGTGGGCGAGCAGCTGCTGCACCTCGGCTTCGCTGAAATTGGCCGGCACCGTAACCGGAAAAGTGATGACCAGGCGCGGGTCGCCGGCGAGGGCGGCGCGTGTCTTTAACGCGGCGTAAATCGCCTCGGGCGAATCACGCCGCACGGTCTCGCCGCAGCCGCTGCAGTGCAGGCTCGCGGTGCGCGCGAACAGCAGCTTGAGGTGGTCGTTGAGCTCGGTCATCGTCCCGACGGTCGAGCGCGAGGTGCGCACCGGGTTGGTCTGGTCGATGGCGATGGCCGGCGGGATGCCTTCTATGGCGTCGACCTGCGGCTTGTCCATGCGGTCGAGGAATTGCCGCGCGTAGGGGCTGAAGGTCTCGACGTAGCGGCGCTGGCCCTCGGCGTAAAGGGTGTCAAAGACCAGCGACGATTTTCCCGACCCGGACACGCCGGTCACCACCACCAGTTCGCCGGTGGGAATGGCCAGGGTCAGATTTTTGAGATTGTTCTGGCGCGCGCCGCGTATGACGATGGCGTCGGGTGGGGATTCTGGCTTCAAGGGGAGGTACCGGGGAGTGAGCGGCTATTTTAGCGGTAGCGCCTGTCCGCTGTCAGGCTTGCCTGCGATCGGACCTGCGATTTTGCACGGCAATGGCACAATGCCGCGCTGGAACCCTTAAATCATTGGAACCATTGGAACCATTGGAACCAGTTGAAACTGGCCCTGCACATCATGGATTTGCCGACCATTCCCGCCGCTGCACGCGAGCGCCGCGTGGGACGCCGTTGAAGCGCCGCGCTTTTCTTGCCGGCGTCGCCGGCGCTGCTGGTGCCTTGGCCCTGCCGCGCGGCGCGGCGGCCCAGGCAGCGGCCCCGAATCCGACGCTGGATCCATTGCTGTGGGTGATCACCCGCGGCGAGGCGGTGCGGCCCGGGCGCGTCAGGCTGGAGCTGCCGCCGCTCGCCGACAACGGCAATGCGGTGCCGATGAAAGTCACGGTCGACAGCCCGATGAGTGCGCGCGACCACGTCAAGGCCATCCACCTTTTTTCCGAGCGCAACCCGCAGCGCAATATGGCGGTGTTTTACCTCGGGCCGCGCGCCGGCCGCGCCGAGGTGATATCGCGTGTGCGCCTGGCCGGCAGCCAGCGCGTCATGGCGCTGGCGGAAATGTCCGACGGCAGTTTCTGGTCGGGCAGTGCCGATGTCGAGGTCACGGTGTCCGCCTGCAGCGAAGGTAATTGACGCCGGTGCGAAGATCCCGGCCCAGACGCAGACCCAGGCCATGACCGCGCGCATCCAGTTGCCGGTGCAGGCCAGACGCGGCGAAGTAATCGCCGTGCAGGTGCTGATCCGCCATCCGATGGAAACCGGCTTTCGCTTTGATGCGGCGGGCAAGCCCATCCCGCGCAACTGCATCAACCTGCTGCGCTGCCGTTATAACGGCGTCGAGGTGTTTCGCGCCGACTTGTCCGCGGGTATCGCCGCCAATCCCTATTTGCAGTTCACCACCATCGCCGAGGCGAGCGGCGAAATGCTGTTCGACTGGATAGACGACGAGGGCGTGACGGGTACGGGGCGCGCGGCGCTGGTCGTGACAGGCTAAGCGCCGGCGGCTCCCGGAAAGAATCAGCGGGGCATGTGCAACGAAAGCGCGTGTCGAAGCCGGGCGTGCATTTTGCAGGTTGTGGCGCGAATCAGACCGCAGGTCCTCGCCAAGCCGTCCAAGCCGTCCGCCAGCGCGCTGATCAGATCTGGATCTGCCTCGCGGTGCAGGCGCTGGATGTGCGCCGCATAATCGTCCGGTAGCGGGTTGATCGCATCGTCCTCCATGCGGCGCCGTAACGCGCCTTCTTGGGCGTGCGATATGAGCCAGGTGCCGGCGGCGAAAAGAGCACCCTTGCCGTTGTTGAATTCCGCCACCCAGGCCGTGCCGGCATAAGAATAAATGGCAATTTCCCTTTGTTTACCCAGTCGCAGCAGCTTGCCTTGAGGCGTGTCTGTTTGTTTGTTGTCCTGATGGCTTGTCATGGCGGCGTCCTTGTCCGTTGGGTTCCAATCGCCGTGTGCAAACGCGGCGCTAACGGGGACCATTGTGCTGAACGGCGCGGCCGCAGTCTTGAGGCGGCAGTCCCGGTTTGTCCGGGAAAACGCCGCTTGCCGGCCGAAAGGTCCGGGACCGTGGTCCCGGACGGGGATTAAGTGGGTTTTTTGCCGAAACCGGCATCGCGCGCGAGCACGATCGCCTGTGAGCGGTTTTCCACCTCGAGTTTGGCAAAAATGCTGGTGATGTGGTTGCGCACGGTTTTTTCGCTCAAGGAGAGTTGGGCGGCGACCTGGGCGTTGTCTGACCCCCTGGCGATCCACTCGACGATGTCGCGTTCGCGCGGGGTGAGATTGGGGAATGCCGCCGCTTCTGCGCGAGCACCGGGCAGGAAGGCGTTCACCTCATCGAACCAGACCCGCCATGCCGGTTCGTCTTCGAGCAGGACATGGTTACGGCTGGCCAACGACACGAAACGGGCATCGGGTATGAGTCCGGCGAGCAAACGCCCTTCTTCGAAGGGCACGCGCGCGTCTCCCGTGGCGTGCAGCACCAGTGTCGGGCAGCTTATCTGTGGTGCAAGGGCGCTGACGTCGATCTGGCCCAGGGTGCGCATGAAGCGTACGGCATTTTCCGGCGAAATTGACACGCGCTCCAGTTCGTTCCACCAGTTGTGCTGCTCGGGTGTCCCGCCGGGGATGAATTGCGTGGTGAAGAATTGCCGGAACGCAGGATTGTCGCGACCCCAGCCGAGTTCGGCCAGCTTGACCATGGTTTGCGCTTCCTCGATTTGCTGCGGCGTGGGGTTGCGCCGCAGCAGTCCGCGCGCATAGCCACCGTACAAGACGAGATGGCTGACGCGCTCCGGGTGTCTTGCCGCGTAGGCGATCGCGATCGGCGCACCCTGGGACATGCCGAGCAGCGGAAAACGTTCCAGCCCCAACGCGTCAACTACGGTTTCCAGGTCGCTGACCCAGGCCTCGAACGAAATCTCGGATACCTCCCAGTCGGACAAGCCACAGGCGCGCTGGTCATAGCGGATGAACGTATGGTCGCGCGAGAGATCGTCCAGCCACTGCCGCCACACCGGGCTCTGCCAGTCGAATTCAAGGTGGTTAAGGAAGTTCGCCACTTTGACCAGGGGCGGACCTTTGCCGGAGCTGGCGTAGGCAAGCTTTACACCGTCGGGTGTCTTGCAAAAGCGGATGTGCTGCTTTGTCGCGATCATGGGCGCCGAGTGTGCCACAGCTGCTAGCCTCGTGTGAACCGCCTCGTTGCGAATGTTGACGCAAGGTCGCGCGCCACCGGCAGCGGGTCGCCGGCCAGTTGTGAGGCGAGGTGCTCGGCCAGCAGCGGCGCCCACAGCAGGCCGCGCGCCCCCAGTCCGAGGGCGAGGTGCACGCCCGGATGCTGCAACAGTTCGCCATACATCGGCATGCGATCGGGTGTGGTGGCGCGAAAGCCGGCGCGGCCGGCGAGGCTTGCGGCATCCAGTCCGCGGGTGAAGCCGGGCAGCAGCGACTCGGCGCGGACGAGATTGGCGGCGTGGTCTTCGACGCGTGCCCCGCGCTCCGCGTCGTCGATCTGGAAGGTCGCACCGAGAAAAAAACCGCCGTCCGCGAGTGGCGCCACCACGCCATCGCCGTCCACCGGCACCCGCGGCAGCGCAGCCCGGCCGGCCGCCGGCACGAAGCTCAACTGGCCGCGCACGGAAATGAGCGGCAGCGCAGCCTCGGGGACCAGCGCGCGCGCATCAAAGGCGGTGGCGATGATGACTTGCGCCGTCTCGCTGATCACCCCCTCTGCTGTCTCGACACGCCACTGCGTTCCGGCCTTCGCGAGGCGCAGGGCGTTGGCTGAAAAGGCCCGCCGGACGGGCGTTTCCGGCCGATTGAGGTTGGCGAGGCAGAGCGCCGGCGGCGACGCCCAGGCGGCGGTGGGCATCCACCAGCCGCCGCCGCGCACGACGCAACCGGCGATGTCGGCGGCTTCGGCGGCATCGACATAACGCACCCAGTCGGGTGGAAAGTCGTGCAGGGCGGTGATTTCGGCAAGGCGTCCGGCCTCGGTTTCATCGCGCGCCAGTTGCAGCACACCGCTTTGCCGCCAGGGCAGGGCATGGCCTTGTGCGACAAGCGCATGGAAGTGGCGCAGCGCGTAGCCCAGCGCCGGCCGTGACAGGCGTGCGTTGACCGCGTCCTCCTTGTTGACGATGGGCCGCAGCAGTCCGGCCGGGTTGCCCGACGCCTCCTGCGCCGCCTGGGCGTGGCGCTCGACCAGCGTCACCGACCAGCCGCGTGCGGCAAGGCGCTCGGCGCAGAAAGTACCGGCAAGGCCGGCGCCGATGACCGTCACGCTGCGGGCGTCTTGCGCCGGCACCGCATGCGTCCCAGCGTGCGCGCTGGTGTGTCCGGCAAAGCGACCCGCGAGCATTTGCCGCTTGGTGCCAAAGCCCGCGCGCTTTTCCACGGCAAAGCCGGCCCCGGCCAGTGCCGCGCGCACGCTGCCGGCCACCGTCCAGGTGGCGAGGGTCGCCCCGGGTGCAGCGAGGCGCGCCAGTTCGCGACAAATGGCGGGCGACCATATCTGCGGGTTTTTTTCCGGGGAAAAGCCGTCGAGGAAAAAGGCGTCGGCGCGGGCTTCCAGTTGCGGCAGCAGTCGCGCCGCATCGCCAAACAACAGGGTCAGGGTGACGCGCCCCAGATGCAGGCGGTGAAAGCCGCCCCACAGGGCGGGCCACTGCGCGACCAGGCGGCCTGAAAAATCCGCCAGCTCGGGCCAGCGCGCATGCGCCGCCGCGAGGTCGCTTGCGCTGAACGGGTGCAGTTCGACCGCGATGTAGTGCAGGCGCGCGGCCGGCTTGTCGCGCGCAAACTCCGCCCAGGTGGCGAGAAAATTCAGTCCCGGGCCAAAGCCGGTTTCAACGATGGTGAAAGTGTCACGTCCGCGCCAGCGCGCGGGCAGGCCGTTGCCGGCGATAAACACCCGGCGCGCCTGTTCCAGCGCACCGCCGGCGTTGTGATAAATGTCGTCGAAGCCGGATGAGTAGAGCTCACCCTGCGAATTGGACTCAAGGCGGGCGGGTGTGACGGCAACGGGGGAGGACAACAGGAACCGCCCGACTTTGATGTGATGCGCACCGCCGGGCGGCGGTGCTGCTCTGGCGGCTTACGGGGCGAAGCGCTTTTCGTAAGTGTCCATGATTTTTTTCACCGCACCGTCCTTGACCATGGCGGCGAGCGCGTCAGCGAGTTTTTTTACGTCCTCCTTGGAGGTGCGCGGGCTGCAGGCGAGGTACAAGTCCTGCTCGCGCACCACAAACACCATTTTGATGTCCTTGACATTGGCGTCGGCGGCGACTTTTTTGGCCGAATAAAAATTGGTGATCCACAGGTCGACGTAGTTGGGGTCGTCCTTCTTGAGCAGCAGCCGGGGCGGCAGCTGCGCGTCTCTGCCGGCAAGGCGGAAATTGGTGATTGACCGGCTCATCAGGAAATCGACCTTGGCGTCGGCGGCGACGGCACCGATTTTCAGCGGGCGCAGGTCGGCCAGTTTGCTGACCGGCACGGCGAAATCGCTTTTGCCGAACACCGCCCAGCGGTTGAGCGACAGCGGACCGACCCACTGGAACAGGCGTTCGCGGTTTTCCAGGCGTGCGGTCGAGTAGACGCAGGTGTCTTTTTCCGCCTGCGCCGAAGTGTAGGCCACGTCCCAATCCTGGACCTTGATCTGGATGGCTATCCCGGCGCGCTTGGCCATTTCGGTGACCATGTCGGTCGACAGGCCGGTGAACTTGCCGCCCTCGGTGTAATTGAAGGGGGCGTTCTCTTCGGTGAGCAGGGTCAGCGCGTGGGCCGGGGCGCAGGCGAGCAGGCCTGTTACGAGCAGCAGCGCGAGGCGGTTGGTCAGGGTGTTCATGGCAATCCTCACATTTCTGAATTAAGACCGGGTACAAGCACAGCTTGGCAACGGCTACCGGCCGGGCCGGCGTTACCGGTGTTACTTTAGCGCTGACATAACAGTAGCATAGCCGGGGCGTCCTGCGTGCCCGGCGCGCCCGGATAAAGCGCGGGGGTCGGTTAGAATGCGCCCTACCCGTACATTGATTGACATAAAACCGCCATGGCCCAATACGTTTTCACCATGCGCCGCGTGGGCAAGGTCGTGCCCCCGAAGCGCCAGATCCTGAAGAATATTTCGCTGAATTTTTTCGCCGGCGCGAAAATCGGCGTGCTCGGCCTCAACGGCTCGGGTAAATCCAGTCTGCTGCGCATCATGGCCGGCGAGGACACCGACATCGACGGCGAGGTGGTGACCATGCCCAACCTCAACATCGGTTACCTGCAGCAGGAACCCAAGCTCGACCCGGACAAGACGGTGCGTGAAATCGTCGAGGAGGGCATGGGCGTGGTGTTCAGCGCGAAAAAACGCCTCGATGAAGTCTATGCCGCCTACGCCGAAGCGGACGCCGACTTTGACAAGCTCGCCACCGAGCAGGCCGAACTGGAGGCCGTCATCGCCACCGCCGCCGGCGACAACGTCGATCACCAGCTCGAGATCGCCGCCGATGCGCTGCGCCTGCCGCCCTGGGACGCAAAAATCGGCCCGCTCTCGGGCGGGGAAAAGCGCCGCGTCGCGCTGTGCCGCCTGCTCCTGTCCAAGCCCGACCTGTTGCTCCTGGATGAGCCGACCAACCACCTCGACGCCGAGTCGGTGGAATGGCTGGAGCAATTCCTGCAGAAATTTCCCGGCACCGTGGTGGCGGTGACCCACGACCGCTATTTTCTTGACAACGCCGCGCAGTGGATTCTCGAGCTCGACCGCGGCCATGGCATTCCCTGGGAGGGCAATTACAGCTCCTGGCTGGAGCAAAAGGACAAGCGCCTGGCGCAGGAAGAATCGACCGAGTCGGCGCGGCAAAAAACCATACGCCAGGAGCTCGAGTGGGTGCGCCAGAACCCCAAGGGCCGCCAGGCCAAGAGCAAGGCGCGCCTGGCGCGCTTTGAGGAGCTGTCCTCCTACGAATACCAGAAGCGCAACGAGACGCAGGAGATTTTCATCCCCGTCGCCGACCGCCTCGGTGACTCGGTCATCGAATTCAAGAATGTCACCAAGGCCTACGGCGAGCGCCTGCTCATCGACGACCTGTCCTTTATCGTCCCGGCCGGTGCCATTGTCGGCGTGATCGGCCCCAACGGCGCCGGCAAATCGACGCTGTTCCGCATGATCACCGGCAACCAAAAACCCGACAGCGGCGAGATCGTCATCGGGCCGACGGTGAAAATGGCCTATGTCGACCAGTCGCGCGACGACCTTGAGGGCGACAAGACGGTGTACGAGTACATTTCCGGCGGCGCCGACGTGCTCAACGTCGGCCGCTTTGAAATGCCCTCGCGCGCTTACGCCGGGCGCTTCAACTTCAAGGGCACCGACCAGAGCAAGAAGGTGGGCAACCTCTCCGGAGGCGAACGCGGCCGCCTGCACCTTGCCAAGACCCTCATCGCCGGGGGCAACGTGTTGCTCCTGGACGAACCGTCCAATGACCTTGACGTCGAAACGCTGCGCGCGCTCGAGGATGCCTTGCTCGAATTCGCCGGCAGCGTGCTGGTCATCAGCCACGACCGCTGGTTCCTCGACCGCATTTGCACCCACATCCTTGCGTTTGAGGGCGATTCGAAGGCGACCTTCTTCAACGGCAACTACCAGGAGTACGAGGCGGACAAGGTGAAACGCCTCGGCGCAGAAGGGGCGAAGCCCAAGAGGATTCGTTATAAAGCGCTGAAGTAGGGGAGGCCCGCGTAGGGGCGGATAGGCTGGAAAGCCGCGCCAGACGTGCCTCTCCAGCCTGCGCATACTTGCCATGCAGCGAGCACTGTCTCCAAAGACCCGACGCGTCGTCCAGGCGATTCTGTACGAAGTCTTTGCTGTTGCCTTCGTCGGCCCGGCGCTCGCGCTGATCTTCGACAAGCCGGCAGTTACCGCCTTGTCGCTGGCCGTTTTCCTGTCCGTCTTCGCCCTGGCCTGGAATTACGTGTTCAACAGCTTCTTCGAGCGATGGGAGGCCGGTCAATCCCAAAGGGGCCGGTCGGTGCTGCGCCGGATTGCGCATGCCAGCGGCTTCGAGGGCGGGCTCGTCATCATGCTGGTTCCGGTCATCGCATGGTGGTTGGATATCACGGTGTTGGAGGCTTTTATTGCAGATCTCGGGGTGCTGGCCTTTTTCTTCGTCTATTCGTTTGCCTTTACCTGGAGTTTTGATCGTATCGTGGGATTGCCTGCTTCGGCCATAGGGAAGAATGACGTTTGACTTTTCGGTCACTTTCGTCATTCCCGCGTAAGCGGGAATCCATGGGGTTGGTTCTTCGCTGCGCTAGCGATTTCTCATTTCTTGAGTTGGGTGGTTTCACTCCCCTGCGGGGAGCGAGTTACTTTCTTTTGCTCGTGCAAAAGAAAGTAACCAAAGAAAAGCACGCCCCACGGCACCGCCCCTTCGGGGTTCCCTGTGGTGCTCGGCAAAGCGGGCCGGTCCCTAAACTCGGCCCTGCGGGCCTCAGACATAGGGACCGGAATTCCCCCGCTTCGCCTGCGCTCCTCGGCGGCGCCGAAGGGGAGGCAGGTCAAAGGCGAAACGTCACAATGTCGCGTTCACGCGGTTATTGATTTTGACCTTGGGGCCCGTAGGGGACGCCGAGAAGCGCAGCGCCGATGGGAGTCTTCCGGCCCTGATGTCTGAGCGACCGCAGGGAGCGAGTTTCAGGGCCGGCCCATCGGTGCGAGCATCGCAGGGTAGTCGCGCAGCGACCGTCACCTTTGGGCTCGCCTTTTCTTTGGTTACTTTCTTTTGGCGAACGCAAAAGAAAGTGACTCGCCCCGCGAGGGGTGAAACATCCCGCGATAATGCAAAGAAAAGTGACTCGCCCCGCGAGGGGTGAAACATCCCGCGATAA
>Ga0194061_1000333_pt1 | contig 29181 bp, 26 predicted proteins | sample SepL2221m_MetaG_FD_163423 | JGI IMG/M metagenome (GOLD analysis project Ga0194061, IMG submission 163423) | Anoxic zone freshwater microbial communities from boreal shield lake in IISD Experimental Lakes Area, Ontario, Canada - Sep2016-L224-21m | ecosystem: Environmental > Aquatic > Freshwater >... | reverse complement strand
TGCTGATGGTTATGCCTATGAAGCAAATGGTTCGGTTTATTTCGATGTAGAAAGATATAATACTGATTTTTCTAAATTAGGTAAGCCATATGGTATGCTTAGCGGAAGGAATTTAGAAGACCAACTCGACACAACTCGTGATTTAGATAATCAAGAGGAAAAAAGAGATAAAAATGATTTTGCTCTTTGGAAATCTGCGCCTCCAGAGCATATCATGCGCTGGAATAGCCCATGGGGCGAAGGTTTTCCGGGTTGGCATATTGAGTGCTCTGCAATGAGTACTAAATATTTGGGTGAAGAGTTTGATATACATGGTGGTGGAATGGATCTTCAATTTCCACACCACGAATGTGAGATTGCACAAAGCACGGTATGCAACCATAAAACCCCTGCACGTTATTGGTTGCATAATAATATGATTACTATTTCTGGAAAGAAAATGGGTAAGAGTTATAATAATGTGATCAAGCTAACGGAATTATTTAGCGGCGATAGCCCTATTTTAGAACAAGCCTATTCTCCTATGACCATCCGGTTCTTTATTCTGCAAAGTCATTATAGAGGTACCCTCGATTTTAGTAATGAAGCATTACAAGCTTCTGAAAAAGCCATGAAACGTTTGTGGGAAGCTTACGAATGGTACGGCAAACAAAATTTTCTTCCGGGATCAATTGCATCTGATTCTACTCTCAATGAAAAAGTTCAAAAACTGATTGCAGAATTCGATGAATTTATGAACGACGATTTCAGTACCGCCAAAGTATTGGCCAATATGTTTGAATTGTCTTCAGTAATCAATTCAATTAAAGACAAACATATTTCAGAAACTGCCATTAGCAGCGAAACCGCATTACTGCTGCAAAAACAATTGAAAGCTTATTTGGAAGATGTGTTTGGCCTCATTGGCGAAAGATCTTCCGATAATGGACAGTTAGATGGGGTTCTTCAATTGCTAATCAGCATTCGTAAAGATGCTAAGAGTAAAAAGGATTTTATGACCAGCGATAAAATCAGAAATGAATTAACCGCTTTGGGTGTTCAATTGAAGGATGAAAAAGATGGAGGAACCAGCTATAGTTTTAACTAGTGATTACAATCATCCGCATGGGCATGATTATGTATTCTGCAGAAACCAAAATTGAGCAAATGGGCTGTAACGATTAAACTTACTGCCGGAAAAAGGAACCAATTCTGCCAATCACGCCAAACAATTTTAGCAAATAATAAAAGTATCCCAAGCGAAAACACCACAATGGGCATCAAACTGTGGTGATGCTTCTGTTTTCCATGTCTCAAAGCTACAACTCCTACTATAAAAGCAATTACTACCATCATATTTTCAAAATATATATTTTCGATAATATTGATGCCAAATATGGGTAAACTACTCAGAAACAAGGGCAATAACGCACAATGAATGGCACATGCCACGGAAGTTGTAATCCCTAAAAAATCTAAGTTTACTTTCATAGCCCTCTAAATAAGATTACAAATATACGTAAATGCAACAGTGTTGCAAAATAATAAAGCGGTTTGAGGAAAGCGCTTGCTCCCTAACTTTGCGCTAATTATTTTACTATGGGAAAGAAATTTATTGGTTACGTACTCTTCTTTTTGGTGCTTTTAGTTGGATTCTACTTCTTTTTGTTTAGAGGAAACGACGAGTGGAGAACCAAATTATCTACCATTAGCTATGTAAAACCTTTTCATTTTAAAACTCAGGATAACCAAATCTTTACCGAAAAAGACATGCTTGGAAAAGTTTGTGTGGTGGAGTACTTCTTTACCAATTGCAAGGGTATTTGTCCGAAAATGAATACCAATATGAAAATGATTGCTGAGGCTTTTAAAAACGAACCAGACTTTTTAATCGTTTCACATACTTGTGATCCAGAACGTGATTCAGTTGGGAGAATGAAAGTATATTCCGATTCGTTAAAAGTAGATACTAAAAAGTGGATTTTCCTAACTGGTCGAAAAGACAGTTTATATAGTCAAGCGCGCAGTTCGTATTTATTAGATGATCCGAAAAATAATGTTGAAAAAATTGAAGATCAATTCATACATACTCAATTCTTTGCTTTAATTGATAAAGATGGGAAAGTACGGGGGCAGGTATATGATGGATTAAAGGCTGATGAACTAGAAAAACTAAAAGTTGATGTTGGCAAACTTTTAAAAGAAAAATCAGGAAATGGTAATTTTGTAAATAGTATTTTTGGGAATAACCCTTAATCGTATTTTCATGCATCCTAGAATTGTTGATACACTAAAAAGAAATCAGTTAAGCATTACTGATAGCCGGAAAAAAATTCTGGAAATGTTCCTTCAACGCAAGGGTGCACTGGCTCATGCCGATATAGAACAACAAAGCGGGGAAGAATTCGATAGGGTAACCATTTATAGAACCCTGCAGACTTTTGTAGAAAAAGGGATTATACATACCATTCCATCTGCTGATAATTCTGTGCGATATGCACTGTGTAAAGACGATTGCAGTGAAGGTCATCATCATGACAACCATGTACACTTTATGTGCGATCATTGCGGAACAACTTATTGTCTAGATCATGTTACCGTTCCGCAGGTGGTTTTACCATCTGGATTTTTGGTTAGTCAGGTTGATGTGGTAGTTAGTGGTACCTGTTTAAAATGTCAATAATGATTCTCATTACCTTAGCAGACCGAAATTGCATTTAATAAATAGTCCTTCATGATTTTAGTAACCGGAGCAACTGGCTTAGTTGGATCACACCTCATTAAAGCACTCGTTGCTCAGGGTAAGTCTGTAAGAGCATTATATCGCTCAGAAATTCCAACTACATTGAATTCATCAGCTGTTCATTGGTGTAAAGCTGATATACTTGATATTGTTTCACTGGAAGCGGCAATGGTAGGAGTTACTCAAGTATACCATTGCGCGGCGATAGTTTCCTTTACTGCTAAAAATAAAAAAACGCTACACCATACCAATATCGAAGGAACTGCCAATATTGTAAATGCATGTTTAAATGCTAATATCGAGAAATTGCTTTTTGTTAGTTCTGTTGCAGCATTAGGAAGAATTAGAGAAAATCAGGCTATTAATGAATCGATGAACTGGACTGAAGAAACCAGTAATAGCGAATACGGCAAAAGCAAGTATCTGGCCGAAATAGAAGTATGGCGGGGAATGGGTGAAGGATTAAATGTAGTTGTCGTTAATCCAGTTATTATTTTAGGAGAAAGCGATTGGACAAAAGGATCTACAGCGATTTTCAAATCCGCCTATGACGAGTTTCCCTGGTTTACTGAAGGCATGAGTGGTTTTGTGGATGTTTTGGATGTGGTTGATGCCATGGTACTTTTAATGGATAGTGACATTAGTGATCAACGCTTTATTTTAAGTGGGGCAAATCTTCCATACCGAGAAATTTTTACCTTAATTGCAAACGCATTTCACAAAAGAGCCCCGCACAAAAGAGTTACTGCTTTATTAGCTGAAATTGTCTGGAGACTTGAAGCCGTCAAGGGAAGTATCACAGGGAAAAATCCATTGTTAACTAAAGAAACATCTAGAACGGCAAGGGCTACTGTTCGTTTCGACAATAATAAACTATTGAAGGTATTACCCCAATTTCAATATCGAAATATGCAAACCTCTATTGAACGTATTTGCGCAGAGTTAAAAAACCGCTATCACTTATCCTAGAAATTATTATCTGAAAAATATATCTCACATATTTTTTCTACTATTCATTTTATTGGGGGCTATTTCATGCAGCCCTACATTGCATAACAATACAGCAACAGTTTATACAAATAGTATAGTATTAAACGAAAATAAACAGACGGTTTTATTGGGATATTGTTCTCCACAAATGTTGCTGCAAAAACCTTTTAGCGATTGGTTTGTACCCAACTATAACAATTCCAAAACAGACAGCATTACTATCGTTGCACTTAAAACTGCCTTCAAGAAAAAGAGAATAGAAATTTATGCAGGTACCTGGTGTGGAGAAAGCAAAGCTGATCTGCCTAAATTTTTAAAAATATTGAAAGAGTCGGAGGTAGATAGTACTCAATTAAAACTTATTTTTTTAAACAACACTGCAGACCTGTATAAACAAAGTCCACAACACGAAGAAGCAGGAAAAAATATTGTACGCACCCCCACCTACATTATCTATAATGGCAAAAAAGAAATGGGTAGAATCATTGACTCCCCCATTGAATCTTTCGAAAAAGACCTATTGAAAATTTTAAAAAATGAGCCTTATCAACCTCATTTCTATGATTTAAAATTATAAAGTCATATTATATTGCTTTACTAAAAGTATTTCCAATCATTTGTTTTCTCCAAAGCTGCGCATCAATAGCGGCACTGATATTTCTAATAAATGATTTGCCCTTATTAGAAACAATGATCTGTTTTCCTTCCAATTTTAATAAACCATCTTCTTCTAATTGTTTTAATTTATCGATCGCTGAATTGATAAATGCTTCTTCGAAACTATTCTCTTCTAAGCTTGTTTTGTTTTCGCACATTAACTCAAGGATCTTTTTCCGAATCACTAAATCTTCTGAATTCAATGCGTGACCATGAACCAAAGGAAGAATCCCTAAATTTATTTTTTCTTGATACGATTCAACTTCTTTATCGTTTTGTGCAAACGCAGACCAGGCATCGCTGATACTTGATACCCCTAATCCAATGATGAGTTTTGAATTGGTAGTGGTATAACCCATAAAGTTTCTATGTAGGTTGCCTTCTTCAGCTGCTTTAAAAAGTTTATCATTCAATAAAGCAAAATGGTCCATACCAATACTATTAAATCCTGCTTCCTCAAATAATTCTCTTCCCCGATGATACATGGCCCATTTTTGTGATGCAGCAGGTAGATCGGCTTCCGTATATCTTCTTTGAACTTTACTTTTCCATGGAACGTGCGCATAAGAATAAAAAGCAATTCTATCAGGCATAAATCCTTTAATCAAATTTACAGTATGCTCCACACTTGCAACAGTTTGATGAGGTAGTCCATAAACTAAATCCACATTGATGCTACTGAAATGATATTTTCTAGCCCAATCAACTACTTCCTTTGTCTTTTCAAACGATTGTATTCTATTTATTACAAACTGTACATGTGGGTCAAAATCCTGAACACCTAAGCTCACACGATTAAACCCCAATTCGGCTAATGTTTTAATATGTTCTTCAGTTGTATAATTTGGATGTACTTCGATACTGAATTCATGATCTGCACTAATTTCCATATCAGCAGTAATCCCTTGAATCAGTTTCTGTAAATTTTCAGGGCTAAAAAATGTAGGAGTTCCACCACCTAAGTGTATTTCTTTGATCACTGGTGTTGACTTCAATAATGCCCGATACATTTTCCATTCTTTAAGTACACTTACTATATATGGATCTTCTACACCATGGTTCACTGTAATTCTTTTATTGCAGGCACAAAAGGTGCACAAGTTTTCGCAAAATGGAAGGTGTATATAAATACATATTTCTCCATTCTCAGCTTCATAGGTATCCATCACCGTTTGTTTCCACTTAGCTTCATCTAGCGTATTAAAATCCCAATAAGGCACTGTAGGATAACTGGTATATCTTGGAGTTGGTAAATCGTATTTATGTAACAGTTCTAAAATTGAATTATCCATCATAAAATTTTAATTCAGAAGTATTAATCTTTCCGTAGGTTTTTATAAATTTTAATAGCCGAAAGTAACAGAGCAATAAACAGTAGCATACCTGTGATTCCCCAAACAAAACTCATACTCTCTTTTACAGTTGCTAACATTACAATCGCAATCAATAAAATAGTAGCCACTTCATTCCAAATTCTCAGTTGCTGTGAACTATACTTGAAAATGCCATTCATTTGTTGTTTAAATACAATATGCAATGTATAGTGATAGATATATAAGATTACAACAAACGCTAATTTAAACTCCAGCCATTTCCCGGCAGAATCGCCCAACAATTTATGCCAGTTACCATTAAACATAACCGTTATACCAAAAATCAATGTAAGTATCGCAGAAGGCCAGGTGATACCATACCATAACCTTTTCATCATAATTCGAAACTGCTCTTGTAATGCATTTTTAACTTCTAATGGTTTATCGTTTGCTTCTGTATTATAAATGAAAAGTCTGGGGAAATAAAAAAGCCCTGCAAACCAGGTAACGACAAAAATGATATGTAGCGCTTTTATATAAGTATACATGATTACTGTTCTAAGATCATTTGTCTATTAGTTTCACTATATCCATTAACCCATTCGCTTAAAGCCTCTACCCACATTGGGTGTGTATTTAAACAAGGGATCATTGTAAACTCTTCACCGCCTGCTTCCATGAATGATTCCCTACCTCTTTCTGCAATTTCTTCTAAGGTTTCTAAACAGTCGCTCACAAAAGCCGGACAGATCACTAATAATTTCTTGATACCTTCTTTTGGCATTTCTTCTAAACGCTTATCCGTGAAAGGCTGTAACCAACCTTTCCCCAAACGAGATTGAAATGCTATACTATACTTTAGTGCTGGAAGTCGCAAAGTTGCAGCTATATGTTTGGTTGTTTCAAAACATTGATGTCTGTAACAATAGTCATGTGCTTCCGAAGGAACACGACAACAATTCTCAACTTGTAAACAATGCTTACCTGTGATATCACTTTTTTTGATATGGCGTTCAGGAATGCCATGATAACTAAATAGAATATGGTCGTACTCTTTTTCAAGATAGGATTTCATATTCTCCGACATCGCTTGAATATATTGAAACTCATTGTAAAATGGCTTAATGAAACTTAGCTTGAATGGATACTTCTTTTTAGCAAATGCCGCTTTCGCATGCTCCACTGCGGTTTCATAAGATGACATTGCATAATGTGGATATAAGGGAATTGCAATTACTTCCTCAATCTCTGAATCTCTTTCCAAAAGTTTATCGAAGGCCGACTCAGGACTGGGATTGCCATAACGCATGGCAATTTCAACAGGAGCAGTCAATTTTTCTTGCAATGCAGCTTGTAATTGTTTTGTTAAAACAACAAGCGGAGAACCCTCTTCTGTCCAAATAGTTTTGTAGGCTTCAGCAGATTTTGGAGATCGAAAAGGAACAATTATGCCCTGAACAAGAAGTTTTCTAAATAAATAGGGATAGTCAATTACCCTACCGTCCATTAAAAATTCATTTAAATATTTCTTAACGTCTTTTACTTCTGTTGAATCAGGAGACCCAAGATTCATTAATAAAACTGCTTTTTTGGAGGACATTCTTTCTTGGTTAAATTCAAATATACTTATGTAAGTAGTTGCAAAATTATTTTTGAGTCATGGCATTGTCAGAAATTAAAATTGAAAAGTTAAAGATGCCATGCCTTAAAAAATACTTTAATTAATATGATTGGAATCAATACACCACATGATATAAATCATATCATGAAATGACAGTAATATGACATCCAGCTTTATCTATAACAATTGCTACAACTAATTTTGAAGCTGAACATTTTTTAGATCTTGTGCAAAACAGACGAATAGAAATATCAAATTTTTTTGTGATTGGAGTCAACTATAAAAAAACAGATGCAACACGCAGAAGTTTATTTGCAGTTGGAGAAGATCAATATATAAATATTTTATCTGACGCAGGAAAAATAGGTCTAACTGATTTATTTGTTTTATCAACATGTAATAGAACTGAGATTTATGGATTTGCGGAAGACGCTTCTACTTTATCTACACTAATCTGTGAATATACAGAAGGCGGCTCCGAACTTTTTAATGAAATAGCTTACACCAAAAAAGGAAACGATGCCATGCAACATTTTTTCCAAGTAGGTGCTGGTTTAGATTCACAAATTTTAGGTGACTATGAAATTATTGGTCAGATTAAAAAAGCTGTAAAATTTTCGAAAGATCATCATTGCATGGGTGGTTATATGGAAAGATTAGTAAATGCGGTACTTCAGGCTTCAAAAGAAATTAAATCAACAACCTCATTAAGTGGTGGAACTGTTTCAGTTTCATTTGCAGCTGTTCAATACATTCGGGAGCAGTTTCCTAATATGAAGGGAAAGAAAATTGCTTTACTTGGAATTGGTAAAATCGGAAAGAATACCTGTAAAAATTTAGTAGACTATTTAGAAACTAAAAATATTGTTTTATTAAACAGAACCTTAAGTAAAGCCTCTGAACTTGCAATTGAAATGGGGATTCAATTTGCGCCTATGGATGATTTGGATGCAGTAGTTGAGAGTTCAGATATTATAATTGTGGCTACTAATTCACAAAAACCAGTTATTACTAAAGATCAATTAGCTGCTGGTTCTCAAAAACTCATTCTTGATTTGTCGATTCCTTATAATGTGGAAGTCTCTGCAAAGGAATTACCGCATATACAATTGGTAAATGTGGATGAGCTTTCAAAAATTAAGGATAGTAATCTTCAAAAAAGACAATCTGAAGTACCAAAAGCATTGGTTATAATAGAAAAATATAGCAAAGAGTTTATTGAATGGCATAAAATGCGCAGAAATGTTCCTGTATTGAAAGCCATCAAAACAAAGTTGGAGCAATTGCACCAATGTAATATTTTTATCAGCTATTCAGCGAAATACAATAGTGCTCCCCTGTATAAGAACGAAGAAAAGATTCAGAAATTGGTGAATGGATTGGCTGTAAAAATGAAAGAACAAAATCAACAAGGCTGTTATTATTTGGAAGCATTAAATGAGTTTATCGCTACAGCATAATAAATAAGATGCAAAAAATTATAAGAATTGGTACCAGAGAAAGTCAATTAGCCGTATGGCAGGCAAATGAGGTTAAAAGACTTTTGAAAATAGAGGGATTTGAGGCTGAGCTGATTTACATAAAAAGTGAAGGCGATATTGATTTGAAGACTCCACTTTACGAAATGGGGGTTCAAGGTGTATTTACAAGAAGTTTAGACGCAGCCTTATTGAATAACCGCATTGATATTGCTGTTCATTCTATGAAAGACGTTCCAACGCTTTTACCAGTTGGGCTAATTCAAGCTGCTGTGCTAGCCAGAGCATCTCAAAAGGATCTTATCGTTTATAAATCTGACACTGGTTTTCTGGATGACTTTTCTTCAGCCGCTGTAATTGCCACAAGTAGTATTCGCAGAAAATCACAATGGCTTAATCGATATCCCAACCATCTTATTGAAAATATACGTGGTAATGTAAATACGCGTTTACAAAAATTAAAAGAGCAAAATTGGGATGGAGCCATATTTGCCGCTGCTGGTTTAGAACGGATTGGTGCTCGACCAGAAAATTCAATAGATCTAAACTGGATGTTACCAGCACCGGCACAAGGGGCCATTATGGTTGTTTCAAGAGAAAACGACAACTTTGTGTTGGATGCTACTGCAACAATTAACAATCCTAATACAACTACTTGCACGAAAATTGAAAGAGACTTCCTAAGAACACTATTGGGAGGCTGCTCCACGCCAATTAGTGCATTTGCTGAAATCAAAAATGAATATGTTTATTTTAAAGGAAACATTCTATCCTTAGATGGAAAAGAGAAAGCTGAAGTAGAAATGATTGAACGTTTAGAATTTTCTATACTTGATCTAGGGATAAAAGCAGCTCAGAAATTATTGGAAAATGGAGGACTAGCAATAGCCGAAAAAATTAGGAATACTGCAAAATAGAATTCAAATATTATCAACCCGCCCCATTGATCCTTCGCAAATAAAAAATGCGAAGGATCTTGGCATAGATATAGACTGTATATCATTTATTGAAACAACACCAATTAATGACAAAGACCTTAGTAAAAAAATAAAGGATTTATTATTAACAGAAACAATTGTTGTGTTTACAAGTATGAATGCAGTGGATGCCGTAGCTTGTCATTTATCTAAAGCCAAACCCGATTGGAAGGTTTATTGTATTGGCATTACTACTAATAAATTGGTGAAGCATTATTTTGGCGAAGGTGTTATCATAGGTACAGCTACTAATGCAGCTGAATTAGCGGGCCTGATTGTAGAAGATAGAAAGACAAATAAGCTATGCTTTTTTTGTGGTGATCAAAGGAGGGAAGAATTACCTTCTATCCTTCGTAATAATGGTATCAGGGTAAATGAAATTGAGGTTTATCAAACAAAAGATGTAAATCATACTTTAGTTAAAGAATACAATGGTATTCTCTTTTTCAGTCCCAGCGCAGTTTCCAGCTTTTTTAAATCAAACAATTTAGCAGGTTCAACTGTTCTTTTTTCGATAGGAACCACTACTGCAGATGAATTAGCTGCTAATTCAAAAAATAAAATAGTAGTATCTGAATTACCTGGCAAAGACATGCTTGTTAAAAAAATGATCGACTATTTTTTAGATTCTAAATAAAATAATCCCAGTTTCAAAAATGACTTTATTAAAAAATGATTTACTGTTAAGAGCATTACGCAAAGAAAAAGTTGAGCGCCCTCCTGTATGGATGATGCGACAGGCAGGGAGATACTTACCTGATTATATCAAGCTTCGTGAAAAATATGATTTCTTCACAAGGGTTCAAACCCCGGCACTTGCCACTGAAATTACGTTGCAACCCGTTAATCAGATTGGTGTGGATGCAGCCATAATTTTTTCTGATATTCTTGTTATTCCACAAGCACTTGGATTAAAGGTGTTAATGGAAGAAAATAAAGGGCCGGTTTTACCCAAAACCATTATTACAAAGGCCGATATTGATGCATTAGAAACAGAGGGAGTTGAAGAAAAACTTTCTTATGTAATGCAAGCGCTTAGTCTTACAAAAAGCGAATTAAATGGTCGTGTTCCTTTAATTGGCTTTGCTGGTGCGCCTTGGACCATCTTTTGTTATATGATTGAAGGAAAGGGTTCCAAAACCTGGGAAAAAGCAAAACAATTTGCCTACACACAACCTTTACTCGCTCATGAATTATTACAAAAAATCACTACCATTACTATCGCATATCTGAAAGCGCAAGTGAAAGCGGGTGCCGATACCTTGCAAGTCTTTGATAGTTGGTCTGGTGCATTAAGTCCGGCCGATTTTAAATTATTTGCACAACCTTATTTAATCCAAATTGCAGATGCTCTGAAAGATGATGCACCAGTGATTTTATTTCCAAAGGGAAGTTGGTATGCATTAAAAGATCTCAGCAATAGTAGCGCTGCAGGTTTAGGAATTGATTGGTGTGTGAGTCCAGAAATGGCCCGCGAATTAACGGGTAACAAAATAACATTGCAGGGCAATTTTGATCCTGCTAAACTATTGGCTCCTATTCCAGAAATTAAAAGATTTGTGATAGAAATGATCAATAGTTTTGGTGCACAAAATTATATTGCAAACCTCGGACATGGTATTACACCAAATATTCCGGTGGATCATGCCAGAGCATTTGTAGACGCTGTAAAAGAATACAGCATTTAAAAATTAGTAGTATGTACTTACAAAGAAGAAACAGAATACTCCGCCAAACCCCTGCTATTAGAGCAATGGTACGCGAAACAGTATTAACTCCCAACGATTTTATTGTTCCATTATTTATTGTAGAAGGAGAAAATGTAGTTTCTGAAATCAGTTCCATGCCTGGTTATTATCGACGTTCTTTAGATCAAACTATCAAAGAGGTTCGTGAATTATGGGCCATGGGATTAAAGTCTGTTTTACTATTTATTAAATGTGAAGACAATTTAAAAGATAACAAAGGAACGGAAGCGCTTAATCCAAATGGTTTAATGCAAAGAAGTATCCGCGCTATAAAAGATGCAGTTCCTGAAATCTGTATCATGACGGATGTGGCACTTGACCCATTTTCAAGTTATGGTCACGATGGAATTGTAGAAAATAATGAAATCGTAAATGATGCAACAGTAGAAGTATTGGCAGCTATGAGCGTAAGTCATGCTTCAGCCGGCGCCGACTTTGTAGCTCCCAGTGATATGATGGATGGCCGCATAGGTGCTATACGCCAGGCATTAGAAGAAAATAATTTCAACAAAACAGGTATCATGAGCTATAGCGCGAAATATGCTTCTTGTTTTTATGGTCCTTTTAGAAATGCTTTAGATAGCGCTCCAGGTTTTGGTGATAAGAAATCTTATCAAATGGATTATGCAAATCGTTTGGAAGCAATAAAAGAAACATTAATGGATATTGAAGAAGGTGCTGATATCGTCATGATCAAACCTGCTCTTTCCTATTTAGATATTATTCGTGAGATCAAAAATGCTGTGGAAGTACCTGTAAGTGCCTATAATATCAGCGGAGAATATGCCATGATTAAGGCAGCTGCAAAAATGGGTTGGATAGAAGAAGATAAGGCCATATTAGAAACACTGGGTTCCATTAAAAGAGCTGGCGCTGATTTGATTGCCACTTATTTTGCAAAAGACGCTGTTAGATTACTTGGATAATTATTGAATGATAAGAAGATGAATAGAAATAAAAGTGTCGCACTTTTTGAAAGAGCACAGAAAACAATTCCCGGTGGTGTTAACTCCCCAGTAAGAGCATTTAAAAGTGTTGGTGGTACTCCTGTATTTATAAAAAAGGCGAAAGGCGCTTATCTATATGATGTAGACGGCAATCAGTATATCGATTTTATTGCATCCTGGGGTCCCATGATCTTAGGTCACGCCTATGCTCCTGTTGTGGAAGCAATTCTTGAATATGCACCTTATTCAACTTCTTACGGCGCTCCTACAGAATTAGAAATTGAAATGGCGGAGTTGATATGTAATATGACTCCCGGAATCGATTTAATTCGAATGGTGAGTAGTGGCACGGAAGCTTGTATGAGTGCCATCAGATTAGCTAGAGGGTATACTGGCAAGAATAAGATCATCAAATTTGAAGGACACTATCATGGGCATGCAGATTCGTTTCTGGTAAAAGCAGGAAGTGGTTTGGCAACTTTGAATATTCAAACTGTTCCAGGTGTTACTCCAGGTGTTGCAAATGATACTTTAGTAGCTCCTTATAATGATTTGGATGCGGTAAAGAAATTAGTAGTTGAAAACAAAGGCGAAATAGCTGCCATCATAGTTGAACCAGTGGCAGGCAATATGGGATGTGTATTACCCGCCACAGGATTTTTAGAAGGCCTCAGAAAAATTTGCGATGAAGAATCGATCGTTTTTATTTTTGATGAAGTAATGACCGGATTTCGTTTATCAGCAGGTGGCGCTCAAGAAAAATTAGGCATACAAGCCGATCTGGTTACGTATGGAAAAGTGATTGGTGCCGGAATGCCTGTTGGGGCATTTGGGGGCAAAAGAGCTATTATGGAACATATCGCTCCACTTGGAAACGTTTATCAGGCAGGAACTTTAAGTGGTAATCCAATTGCAATGATTGCAGGTTATACATTATTGCAGGAACTAAAAAATAATCCTACTATCTATGAAGAGTTGAATCAAAAAACAGCTTATTTACATGAAGGCCTTAAAACAGTACTAACGAAATGGGGACAACCATTTGTAATTAACCGTTTCGGTTCTATGATAAGTGTCCACTTTAGCGATCATCCGGTAACCGACTTTGCTTCAGCAGCTTCAGCAAATAACGAGCTGTTTAAAAAGTATTTTCATGCCATGTTAGACCAAGGTATTTATCTTCCCCCCTCAGCTTTCGAAAGCTGGTTTTTGAATAATGCATTAAGCTATGCAGATTTAGATAAGACTATTGAAGCTACTCACTTGGCTTTAAGTTCTTTCTAATAAAAAAAATCCTCTCGAATGCTCGAGAGGATTTTTTTTATTCCATTACTTTTTTCCAAAGCTCCGGTATCCGTTTTATCCATACCAATTCTCTTCGCTTTAAAGAAGCATCTTCAGCAGGATACCCAAAATAAGTTTTTCCTCCTGCTAAGGAAGAAGGTACACCACTCTGCGCAAGTACTACCGCATTAGCTCCAATGGTAAGCGTTTTACTAACCCCAACTTGCCCCCATAGTGTTACACCATCTTCAATAATGGTTCCGCCAGCTATCCCCACTTGCGCCGCAAATAAACAATTTTTACCAACCGTAGTATCATGTCCGATATGCACCATATTATCCATTTTGGTTCCGAAACCAATTCTTGTTTCTGCAGTAACGCCACGATCAATGGTGCATCCTGCGCCTATTTCAACATTGTCTTCGATCACAACATTCCCGCAACTTTCCATACGCTTAAACCAACTCTCTCTATTCTTTTTAGTATTATAATAAAATGCATCACTGCCAATAACAGTACCTGCCTGAATAACTACATTATCACCAATAATAGTTCCATCTAACAAACTTACATTCGGATAAATCACAGAATTTTTTCCTATCACTACATTGTTTCCAATAAATACATTCGGCATTATTACCGATCCTTCACCTATCACTAAATTTTCATTGATCGATTTTTCTGCAGCTACAAATGGTTTGAAGTGATGCACAATTTGTAAATACGATTCAAAAGGTTCAGCCACAATAAAAATGGTTTTCCCTTCTGGTACAACAACTTCTTTTGTATTAATAATGATGAAACTAGCTTCGCTGTTTAAACAAGTATCGTAGTACTTTGGATGATCCACAAAAACAAGATCACCCTTCATTACTTTATGTATTTCGTTGATACCGCTTATCTGCGCCCTGCAATTACCCGAAATTTCGGCGCCGATTAAATCAGCCATCCATTCAACAGAAACAGGAGCAGGAAACTTCATAACAGTGTTTTTTGTGTAAATCAAAGGTAATGTCTACTACAAAGCAGAAATTTTTTTTCGCAAAAAATGAGGGATTATGACAAAGAATTTAAGGTTCCCTTGATAAATGATATCCTAATAATTAAACCTGCTTCATTTTTTTACATTCTGCTGAAACCCTTTATTCGTAAGTATTACAGCAACAATAATATTTAATTTTTCATTTTAAAATTCGAAAAAACAGGTTAAAAAAATAGAAAAATGATGTCGAAATAAGCGATGAAATTCACAACCTGCTTGAAAATGTTAATAAAATTGTTTAAAAATATTTTTGCATTAGATAAAAGGTTTTTTAATATTGTGTAAGGAAAGTTGATTTCCTGGTACTTACTAACCCATCCATATACAAAGTCTCGCTTCTGCGGGACTTTTGTTTTTTATGAATTACTACTTCAAATTATACAAACCTTACCAAGTACTTTCTCAGTTTTCACCAGAAGAAGGCAAACAAACTTTAGCTGATTTTTTTGATGTGCCAAAAGATGTATACCCAGTTGGAAGGTTGGATTTTGATAGTGAAGGATTGCTTTTACTCACGAATGATAAACAATTAAATCATCGATTGTTACATCCTACTTTTTTACATCAACGTAGTTATTGGGTACAAGTAGACGGCGCCATCAATGAAAAAGCAATGGCAGAATTATCAAATGGAGTTGATATCAATCTCGATGGAAAAATTTATCACACCAAAAAAGCAATGGCAAAAATATTTAAAACAGATCCTATCATTCCAGATCGTAATCCACCCATCCGATTTAGAAAAGAAATTCCAGCACCTTGGATCGAATTGATATTAACGGAAGGAAAAAATAGACAGGTAAGAAAAATGACTGCAAAAGTTGGATTCCCTACTTTGCGTTTAATAAGAAATAGTATCGAAGACATTTGTCTCAATAATATGCAACCCGGAGAAATGATTGCATTATCAGAAGTTGAGATCTACCAAAAACTCAGTCTGAATAAATAATACTTGAACCCTAATATTTGATACCCCTTGTCAACCTGCTCAACAAGCGTTAATTTTGCTCGCTCTAAGCAATTATTATTATGAGTTTATCCCACTTGTCAGAACAAGAAATCATCCGTCGCGAAAAATTGACGAAAATGCAAGAAGCAGGAATCGATCCATTTCCTGCAGCCCTTTACCCGGTTTCTCACTACTCTACCGATATTAAAGAAAACTATTCCGAAGAAACCAAAGTGCAGTTTGAACAGGTTTGTGTGGCAGGCCGTATTATGAGTATCAATGATAAGGGCAAAGTCCTTTTTATTAAAATTCAAGATAGCAAGGGCATTATTCAGCTTTACGTGAAGAGAGACGATGTTTGTCCCGAAGAAGACAAGACCTTATGGGATATAGTAATTAAAACTGGCCTTGATCTGGGAGATATCATTGGCGTTACTGGTTTTGGCTTCATTACTAAAACCGGTGAAACTTCTATACATGCACAGACCTTAACCCTTCTTACTAAATCATTAAAGCCCCTTCCTGTGGTTAAAAGAGATGAGGAAGGAAATGTATTCGATGCTGTAACAGATCCTGAATTCCGTTATCGCCAACGTTATGCAGACCTGATCATCAACCCTGAAGTAAAAGATACTTTCGTAAAAAGGACCAAACTGGTAAACACCATTCGCGAATTCCTGAACGCTCAAGGCGCTTTAGAAGTGGATACACCTGTGTTACAAAGTATTCCAGGTGGTGCTGCTGCACGTCCTTTCATGTCACATCATAATGCACTGGACATTCCTTTATACCTCCGCATTGCAAATGAATTATACCTAAAGCGTCTGATTGTAGGTGGCTTTGACTGGGTGTATGAGTTTAGTAGAAACTTTCGTAACGAAGGAATGGACCGCACACATAATCCAGAATTCACTGTGTTAGAATGGTATACTGCATATAAAGACTATTTCTGGATGATGGAAACCACAGAGCAGTTATTTGAAAAAATTGCTTTGAGTTTGCATGGAACTACCGATGTGGTATTGGGTGATAAGATTATCAACTTCAAAGCTCCATATAGACGTATTAGCATTTTAGATGCCATCAAAGAAAATACGGGCATCGATGTTAGTGGAATGGATGAAACGGGATTAAGAGATGTCTGCAAACAATTGAATATCTCCGTACCCAACAATATAGGAAAGGGTAAATTGATCGATGAATTATTCGGAGAAACAAGTGAACATACTTATATACAACCTACATTCATCATCGACTATCCGGTTGAGATGAGTCCGCTTACCAAAAAACATAGAACTAAACCAGGATTAGTTGAAAGATTTGAACTGATGGTAAATGGTAAAGAAATTGCAAACGCCTATTCCGAGTTAAATGATCCAATTGATCAACGTGAAAGGTTCGAAGAACAAGCTAAACTGATGGAAAGAGGAGATGATGAGGCCATGTTTATAGATTATGATTTTCTTAGAGCATTAGAATATGGTATGCCACCAACATCTGGGATCGGTATTGGTATCGATCGACTATGCATGATGATGACGAATCAGGTTTCTATTCAGGATGTATTATTGTTTCCACAAATGCGTCCCGAAAATAATAGTTCAGATATAAATACCGTTCATCAACCCTAACAGTTTTTAAACAATTACCTATTGACATAATAGCTTTTTCTTAGTATATTTGATTACCCCACATTAGAAATCTTTTGTGGGGTTTCTTTTTATTAAAAACCGAATACTATGCACAAAATTTCATCCGTCATTTTATGCCTGTTTACTTTTATTTATGCTGTAAATAGTCAGGCTCAAAAATCTGCTGTTGCTGCGCCACAGTTAGTTACACAAGTAGAAGGAATTAAAGAATACAAACTACAGAATGGTTTGCGTGTTTTATTATTACCCGATAATTCTCAGAACAACGTAGTTGTAAATATCGTTTACCTGGTAGGCTCCCGCCACGAAGGTTACGGAGAAAGTGGTATGGCGCATTTGCTCGAACACATGATGTTTAAAACATCCAAAAGATATAAAAACATCAAAACAACTATTGCCGACAAAGGAGCAGAAGCAAATGGTACAACCTGGTACGATAGAACCAATTATTATGAAGTACTTCCTGCTAGCGACGATAATTTAAAATGGGCCTTGGATATGGAATCTGACCGTATGGTGAATAGTCAGATTTTGAAAGACGAATTAAAAACTGAATTTAGTGTCGTAAGAAATGAATTTGAAGCCGGAGAAAACGACCCTGGATCAGTTTTGGAAGAACGCATCATTGCAAGTGGATATTTATGGCATAACTATGGTAAATCAACCATTGGTAGCAAGGAAGATATAGAAAGAGTTCCCGTTGATAATTTACGTGCCTTCTATAAAAAATATTATCAACCCGATAATGCAGTATTAATGGTTGCCGGCAAATTCGATGAGGCAAAAGCCCTCGCCTGGATCCAACAATTTTATAGTAATATCCCTAAACCAACAAGGGTTTTACAACCTACCTATACTGTGGAACCAGTTCAGGATGGAGAACGTTATGTAGAATTAAAGCGGGTTGGAGATATTCAATACATGGGTATGATGTATCACACCCCTGCCTATTCCGATAAAGCTTATGCTGCTAACAGGGCACTTTTAAACATACTTACCAATAATCCATCTGGTATATTGTATAAAGCATTAGTGGAGAAAAAATTAGCCACCAGTGTTGATGATCAATTGCTTGCTTTGCAAGACCCAGGATTTACTTATTTACAAGCAGATATTCCTAAAGAAAAAAGTATTGATTCGGCTAAAAATGTTTTCCTTTCTACGCTTGATAATCTTGGTAAAACAACTATTACTGCAGAAGAATTAGAAAGAGCAAAAAATGCATTGATTAAAAGAACAGAGAATACCACCAATAATACGATCAACTTATGTATTAATCTAACAGAAGCGGTTGGCGCAGGTGATTGGAGGTTGTTTTTTATCAATCGGGATAGGGTTGAAAAATTAACCCTTTCAGATGTTCAGGAATTTGCAAAAAATTATTATAAACCATCCAATAGAACCTGGGGAATGTTTGTTCCTGATAAAAATCCTGATCGTGTTAAAGTGGCTGATGTTGGCGATATAACTGCATTAGTAAAAGACTACAAGGGCAAAGAAGTAAAAAAACAAACAGAAACTTTCGAAACCAGTGTTGCTAACATCAAAAAGAACACACAGTATAAAAAGTTATCCAATGGATTTAAATATGCATTGTTGAAAAAACCAGCAAAGGGCGAAAAGATCATTGGGAACTTTAAACTTCGTATTGGAAACGAAAAGAGTTTAGAAAACAAAGATGTTATTATCAGTATTTCAGCTTCCATGCTCCGTAATGGTACAAAGACCCTGAATAAAAAACAGTTAAACGATTCGCTGGATAAAATAAAATCTCAAATTAGTATTTCAGGAAGCGGACAAGTAGTGAATATTGGTATCAATACAGACAAGGCGCACTTCAATGCTTGTATGAATTTGGTGAAAGAGATCATCAGTAATCCATCATTTGATCAAAATGAATTAGAAAAACTAGTTGCTCAAAATAAAGCATCTCTCGATGCCAACAGAAATGATCCTCAATATCGGGCTTCGATTTTAGCTTCTCAAAAATCAGAACGGTATCCAAAAGGAAGTATCTATCATACAATGGATGCAGATGAAGAAACCGCTGCTTTAAATCAATTAAAGAGAACAGATTTAGAGGAGTTCTATAATAGTCATTATGGAGCAAATAATGGAACCGGTGCATTAGTTGGTGATTTTATTCCCGAAGATGCAGATAAAGCTATCAGCAATGTTTTTCAATCCTGGGTTTCAAAAACAAACTTCACAAGAATACCTCGTCAATATTTTGATGTAGCAGGAAGTGATGAAACCATTTTAACCCCTGATAAAGCAAACGCTATGGCTTTAGGATTTATGAATATTCCAATGGATGATGCAGATACCGATTTTCCTGCTTTAACAATGGCAGATGAATTATTAGGTGGTGGGGCGTTTCTCTCCTCTCGTATTCCTAAGCGTTTAAGAGAAAACGAAGGAATGAGTTATGGAGCTGGATCTTTCTTTCAAGCTTCAAGTGTAGACAAAACTGCACAATGGGGTGTATATGCCATCTTCAATCCAATTTATAAAAATCGTTTAGACAGTGCTTTGAAAGAAGAAATTAAAAAAGCAATCGATAAAGGTTTTACAGAAGATGAGTTAAAGAAATCAACAGACAGTTGGTTACAAGGTCGTAAGATCGCACTAGGTGTTGATGGACAGCTTGCAAATTTATTAGAGACTTATCTCAATATTAATCGTGATCTAACCTGGTATACCGATATGGAGAAAAAAGTTACTTCACTAAAGTTAGCAGCAGTAAATCAGGCCTTGGTTAAATATATTAAGCCTGGTAAACTGATCTTAGTTTATGGTGGAGATTTCAACAAAAAATAAACTCTTTTAGAGTAACATTTTCTGTGAGTCAGCATCCCCTCCATCCCGAGCACTCGGGATGGAGGGGAATTTTTTTTTAAACCCAATCCTTCTTCACTCTCCACCCTCCTCACTCTCCTTTTGAATTTTTACTTTTTAATTAATCCCTATAATTTAAAGCCGGCTTCCTATCTCCTAACAATGCTTTGTATTGATAATCGCCTTTAGATATTTTAAATTCGTCTTTTGCTTTTTGAATCAATGCAGGATTGGTATACAGATCAATTGCTGTTAAAGCCATTGTCTTAGCTGCTACCATCATTCCTTTTGTTCCTATTTCTGTGCCATCACAGGCTACGGCTTGCCAGCTATGAGCCGGTGTTCCGGGTATCCATGTAGCTGCTGATAGACCAACTGTTGGCAATGCATAACTAACATCACCTACATCTGTTGAACCTTGTCCTACTTGCTTATCCGTTATTTTTTTCAAAGGCTCAATGCTTGCAGCTTTTTCAATGGCAGGTGCTTTAAAAGTAAAACTAGATTGCAATTTTTTACCAAAAGCAATCTCATCATCGGTATAAGTAACGCCGCCAACTTTTTCAAGATTTAACTGCATGGCTTCACCCAATATTTGATTGATCAAAAGGTCGTGTGTTCCGCCAATGATCTCATAGTCCATTGTTGTTTCAGTTCCTAAAGCAGCGCCTCTCGCAGTTTTTACTAAACGCTCAAATATAGAAACTACCTGATCTCTTTGTGGATGACGTACATAATAAAATACTTCTGCATAATCAGGGACCACATTCGGAGCTTTACCACCATTGGTAATTACATAATGTATTCTGGTTTCTTGAGGAATATGTTCCCGCATCATATTTGCCATATAGTCCATTGATTCCACAGCATCCAAAGCTGATCGTCCTCTTTCTGGAGAAGCAGATGCGTGTGCAGATAATCCATGAAAACGAAACTTAGCAGAAGTATTTGCCAATGCGCTGATCATCGTTACTTCATTCGCATCACCTGGATGCCAATGTACGGCAACATCCACATCATTAAATAAACCTGCACGCACCATATACACTTTACCACTACCCCCTTCTTCTGCGGGGCATCCAAATACTTTAATAGTACCCGTAAACTTTTTCGATTCAATCAATTGTTTGATTTCAATTCCTGCTGCCACAGAAGCAGTACCAAATAAATTATGGCCGCATCCATGTCCAGCATCTTTACCTGCTATTCCAGATTTTTCTGGAACTGCATTTTGAGCCAAACCTGGTAAAGCATCATACTCAGCCAATATACCAATCACTGGTTTTCCGGAACCATAGGTAGCTACGAATGCCGTTGGTATTTCAGCAACGCCTGCTTGAACAGAAAAGCCTGCATCTTTCAAAGTTTGCTGAAGCAAAGAAGAACTCTTAGTTTCCTTATAACCCACTTCAGCATAGTTCCATATTTGCAATGCCACATTTTTATATCCACTATAGCCAGCCTGAATATCTTGTATGGCCTGCGTTTTTAGAATATCAACAGTATTTACAACTGCAGATTTCGTTTTTGCTTTCTGTGCAAACAATAATCCTGTTGCAAGGCAGAGTGCGCTTGCAGTAACAATCTTTTTTGTGCTCATAAATAGATAATGTTTAAACGAATAAGTCGGTATATAAATGGGCCCCTGGAACAACAGAATATTTTTCCAGATCTGTAATGCCCTCGCCAGCCAAAACTTCTTCATCAATAAAAGTATTGCCAGTGCATTGTGATGCATTTTTCTTTAGAATAAAATATACGGCATCAGCAATGATGTCTGGTGTTCTGCTCATTTTAGCCAATGTTTCTCCCCCTAATAAATTTCTTACAGCGGCTGTATCAATAGTGGTTCTAGGCCACAATGCATTTGATGCAATGCCTGCACCTTTAAATTCTGCAGCCCAACCCAAGGCTAACATACTCATATTGAATTTTGTGATGGTATATGCAATATGGCCACCCATCCATTTAGGGTTTAGATTAACTGGCGGCGATAAAGTGATGATATGTGGATTTTTACCTTTCCGTAAATAGGGTAGACAATGCTTTACTACTAAAAATGTACCCCGCACATTAATACTTTGCATTAAATCGAAACGTTTGGATTCTGTTTGCTCTGTTGGTGTTAATGATATAGCAGATGCATTATTTATAACCACATCAATGCCGCCGAATTTATCAACAGCTTGCTGCACCATACTTTGTATCTGTTCCTCATTTCTGATATCTACTTGCACGGCCAAAGCCTTACCACCTGCGGCTTCTACTTCTGCAGCAGCGGAATAGATCGTGCCTCCTAATCTCGGATCTTCATCGACGCTTTTAGCTGCAATGATAATATTTGCTCCTTCCTTAGCCAGGCGAATAGCCATTGCTTTTCCGATTCCTCTGCTGGCACCTGTAATTAAAATAGTTCTGTTTGTAAATGGCATAGTAAAAATGTTAGACATTAAATTTCAGTAAAACATACTTACCAACCTAAGAAATCTTTTATAACAAGTTCTGCCTCCTCACAAGCTTTATCCAGTTCATCGTTCACAATCGTTTTGCTAAACCGATGGTTAAAAGAAATCTCATAGCTTGCTTTATTGATTCTGGTAGCTAAACTCTCTGCTGTTTCAGTACCCCTGCTTTCTAATCTTTTACGCAACTCTTCTACTGATGGGGGTTCAATAAAGATTGAAAGGCAATTCTCTTCAAACTGTTGTTGAACATGTATGGCACCTTTAACATCAATATCAAGCATTGGAACTTTCCCCGACTCCCATATTCGATCTAATTCTGATTTAAGTGTACCATAATACTTTCCCTCATAAACCATCTCCCATTCCAAAAAAGCATCTTCATGTATCTTTTGATTGAAGGCTTCCTCACTTAAAAAATAATAATCCACCCCATTCTGCTCTTTACCACGGGGACTTCTTGTAGCTGCAGAGATAGAAAACGATAACTGAGGATACTTATTCAATAAATAATGCGTGATAGTAGACTTACCTGCACCAGAAGGAGCTGTAATAATAATGATCTTGTTGGAAGAATGGACCATACGTTTGGTTTCGTGCAAAGAAACAATTTAAACAAATATCCTTGTAGAAAATTCAATTAATTACTATGTTCAATTGGTAATTGTATACTCGCAACAACCCTGTCGTCTTTTACCTGTTGCAAAACCAACTCAGGATGTGATGGATAAAATAATTTAAGACGCTTATTTAAATTTGAAATACCAATGCCCTGTCTGTTTTTATCTTCGTTCACCGTTAACTTACCACTATTGGTTACCATGATAAAGACATGGTTTTCCATCTTTTTAACTTCTACCACAATTGATCCGCCTTTTACCAATTTATTGATGCCGTGTTTAATGGCATTTTCTGCAAGTGTCAATAATATACTCGGTGGCACAGTTACATCAAACAATTCCGGGTCAATATCTACACAATATTCTAACCTTTCTTCAAATCTAATTTTTTCAAGTGCCAAATAATCCTTTACAATTTCTGATTCTTGTTGAAGCGATATAAAACTTTGTTTTTCGTAGTTCAAAGTATGGCGCAATAACTGCGATAATAAAGTAGTTGCATTTCTTGCTTGCTCTCCATCGGTGATAATCAAAGAACGAATGCTATTAAGTGCGTTAAATAAAAAATGTGGATTTAATTGCAAACGCAATATTTCTAATTGTGCGGTCTGTAATTCAAGCACAGTATGCAATTGCCTTAAGTCGGCCCTTGACTTATAATATAAGAATTTAGAAATATGATACATCAATAACCAGACTGCAAGATATCGGCTCCAGTTGATCACATTCATAAAAAAGGTTAAATTAAAATAATTCAGCTTCACTTTATGATTGATGAAATGGTATAGAAACGTACCTGTCAATGGAATAATTATTGACAAAATAATCCAACTCACCAGCATCCAGAAGAATTGAATGAAATAGGATTGTCCGTTAAAATTAGAACGATTAATAATATACCTGTAAAAATGCGTGAAAAGCATGGCAATTACAGTCAGACCCATCAAGGATAAAAAATCGGGAACAGTAAAGAAACCTAGTCCTATATAATTAATCAGTTCATATAATAACATGGCAATCCAACCACAAGCCTGGAAGATCCAGTAGAGTTTTTTTCTGCTTACCTTATCAATTCTAAAATACTTGTTCATGTTTTATAGATAAAAGCGCTGATTCAGGGATTAGTTTATTGCTTATTCTCGTTCCTCCTCTAATTTTTTACTATTTCTGCCAACAGCATAAAAGGGTTTTAATGAAATAAAAATTTTCTCAAAGTGAAGATCACCAATATCGGCCCCATTCTTCGCATTCTGAAAATAAGAACGAGTCTGCTTTAAAATTTCATGACCCACTAATAAACGAGTATCTTCCAATTGACGTTTTACGGCTTCCATCTCCACCATCAATTCTGAGTATTGTTCGTATAATAACATATAATTATTACAAGCTTGGATATCAACATAACTTGGAGCAGAACTTGGGCTCTTTCGCATCAATGCAATTGCTTTTACAGCAAAGTCTTTTCTTTTATGATGCAACTTAAACAAGCTCCTTCTTTCTGTGGGAGCTAATTTCACTTTATTAGGTATTGAGCTTTTGATAGAAGCCAAGTGTTGTTTTATAGCCAACAGCTCTGAGCCGATAAAGCCTCTGAAATTAGCCATAGTGGGGGTTTTAGGGTTAAAGTGTAAACTAATATAAAATTGTACATTTTCATCATATTTGATGATTTTTTTTGTATTGCAAAATCAAAAGCAAATCTTAACTTGTTATTCAAAGATTGCTGCTTATGAGATTTCTATGGAAACTCTATTTTCGCCTTATTGGATGGAAAATAAGGGCCCCTTTTCCTATTAACACCCCCAAGGCAGTTATAATTGTTGCACCTCATACTTGCGTGGATGATTTATTTATAGGCCTTGCTGCAAGAAGTATTCTAAGATTAAAATCCCTACAATTTTTCGGGAAACAAGAACTCTTTAAGGGGCCAACCGGTTTTTTACTGCGCCACTTCGGTGGTCATCCTGTTGACAGATTTAGCAAAAAAAATATGGTAGATCAGGCTGTGGACCTGTTCAATGAACATTCCGAATTTTTATTAGCACTCTCTCCCGAAGGCACTCGCAAAAAAGTGGAGCGCCTCAGGACTGGTTTTTATTATATCGCACAAAAAGCAAATGTGCCCATTGTGATGGTGGCTTTTGATTTTGCAAATAAAGAAATAAGGATTGAAGACCCTTTCTTTACTAGCAATGATGAAGCGGCCGACTTCAAAAAAATCATTCATTATTTTGCCGAGGTTAAAGGAAAATATCCTGAACTAGGTCTTTCACATTTACAATTTATTTGAATCAGAAGTTTTATGAGTGTAACGCCCCCACCACCATCCATTATTGATAGCTTTTGCAGATTTGAGCAAACTAAAGCCCAGCATCTATTTTTGTCGGAGCCAGTTAATCAGGTGTACCAGAATTTTACCTGGCAATCTGCAGGTGAAGAAATAAGAAAAATGGTAAACGCCATCCATGCAATGGGTATTCATGAAGGAGATAAAATTGCGATACTCAGTAAAAACTGTGCTTATTGGGTGATGGCAGATTTGGCCATTATGATGGCTGGTTGTGTTTCGGTTCCGCTTTATCCTAATATTAGCCCTAACTCTTTAAATGAATTACTACATCATAGCGATTCAAAATTGATCTTTTTGGGCAAATTAGATCAACCTGAAAAGATGCAAGCCGCAATTCCAAAACATCTTGTTCAAATATGTTTTCCTTTTTATCCCATTGAAAATTGCCCTACTTGGTTCGATATTACCAGAGAGCAAGCCCCATTTATTGGAAATCCCGATATTGATTCAGATTCATTGGCATGTATCATTTATACCTCGGGTACAACTGGGCAACCTAAAGGTGTTATGCATACTTATCGCGCAATGAATTTTGCAGTTGCCGCATTTCTAAAAGATAACCCAACCATTCAAACAGAAGTATTTTTTTCTTATCTCCCGCTATGTCATGTAGCTGAGAAAATGTTGGTTGAATGTGGTACAATTTTTACAGGTAGCACGATGTATTTTGTAGAATCAATGGACCGTTTTTCAATTAATCTGCGGGATACACAACCCACCATGTTCCTTGCCGTTCCTCGAATATGGGAAAAAATGCAAGAAGAGATCCTTAAAAAAATGCCACAGAAAAAGTTAAATCGCATTTTATCTATTCCAATTGTATCTGCTTTTTTCAAAAAAATTATACGTAAAAAATTAGGGCTCTCAAAAGCACATTTTATTTTCACTGGTGCGTCTCCAATCAATAAGGCCTTGCTTCTTTGGTATGAGAAATTGGGAATCAATATTATGGAAGCTTATGGAATGACAGAAAATTTGGCACTGTCTCATGCAAATAGGAAAAACAATACACGATTCGGTACTGTTGGAAAAGCATATACTGGCGTTCAAGTTCGATTATCAACAGATCTGGAAGTGCAGGTAAAAAGTGAGGCCTCCATGAAGGGATATTATAAAGAACCAGAATTAACTGCAACCTGTTTTGAAGATGAATTTCTCCGGACAGGCGATCAGGGCTCAATCGATTCGGAGGGTTATTTAACAATTACCGGTAGAATTAAAGATCAATTCAAAACAAGTAAAGGAAAATACATCAGCCCGGCTCCGATAGAAAATCAATTATTGGCGCATCAATATATTGATCAGGCTTGTGTTGTTGGCCACGCAATGCCCCATGCATTTGCTCTCTGTATCTTATCTGAATCCGCAAAAATGCTAGATAAAATTCAACTTACCGCTGATTTGATTGCATTTCTAAAAACGGTAAATGCAGATTTGGAACATCACGAAAGAATCGCTAAACTCATTATACTTTCAGAAGAATGGACTATAGAAAATGGAATACTTACGCCTACCCTAAAAATAAAACGGAATTTAATTGACAGTAAATACCAAAACAATTATGTAGGTTGGAGTATTGCTAATGAATTAGTAATTTTTTGCAACTAAACGTTTTCATAATAAATGATTTATGAAATCATTCAATTATTACAATTTTTGTAGCAATTTTACGTTTAGAATTTTATCAACAGTTTAAAACAAACAGATATGAAATTTAGAAACTATGTTGGGCTTTGTTTGAGTGCAGTAATGTTGTTCTCTTGCGTTAGCCAGAAACAAATGAGACAAGCTGAAGCAAAGTACGGTGAATTAAATGGTGCTTACCTTGAATTACAAGGTAAATATCGCACACTACAGGATGAACAAAATAAGTGTAACAACCAAGTTAGCGAACTTAATACCAAGAAGTCAGCATTGGAATCATCAAACACTGATTTAAAAAATCAAATCGATTACCTAAAACAAAACAATAACAATGTTTTGAGTCAATTGAAAGACCTTTCAGTTGTTACTGGTTCTCAAGCAGAAAGTATTAAAAAATCTTTGGAAAATATTGGTTCTAAAGATATTTATATCAAAGACCTACAGGGATCAATTGCTCGTAAGGATTCTTTGAATATGGCTTTAGTTATGAACCTGAAAGGGGCGATAGGTAATTTAGATGATAAAGACATCAATATCAAAGTAGACAAAGGAGTTGTGTATGTAGATATCTCAGATAAACTTTTATTTAAAAGTGGTAGTTACGATGTAACAGATAGAGCTAAAGAAGTTTTAGGAAAAGTAGCTAAAGTATTGAATGCACAACCTGATATCGAATTCTTGGTGGAAGGTCATACAGATTCAATTGCAATTAAAAGCAATGTGATCACTGACAATTGGGACCTTAGCGTAAAACGTGCAACTACAGTAGTTCGTATTTTGCAAAACACTTATGGTCTAGATCCAAAACGTATGACAGCTGCCGGTCGTGGACAATATCTTCCTCTTGCCGACAATACTACTAATGAAGGACGTGCTGCTAACCGCAGAACTAGAATTGTAATCTTACCGCAATTGGATCAATTCTTCAAATTATTAGAAACTAAGAAGTAATAGATAGGCTAACCCAAATTCTACTGCCACCCTAAAATTAGGGTGGCTTTTTTATTGAAAGTATTTAACGATTTTATTATATAGATATGCCAATTAACTAAAATGTTCTTTAATTTTATTGTTCTAAACTTGGTTTATCAGGCAGACTTTAATTATCTTTTTTTTTGTGGTTACTAATTCGAGCAAATAGGCCAAAAATTAAGGCAATTTTATTGCTGCTTTTCTTTCTATCTGCAAACTATTATTCTAAAGCCGATAATCTTCCAATTGCAAAAAAAGCGATACTTGATTTACGTAATATAGATCTATCAACTACTACCATTAATATGAGCGGTGAGTGGGCTTTTTATTGGCACCAATTAATTACTCCTGATAGTTTAGTAGCTAATACGAATTATATTGAATATCCCAATTTGTGGAATGATACCAAGTTGAATGGGGTTCAAATTCCTTCAACAGGTTATGCCACCTATTATTTGAAAGTTTTACTCCCAAAAAACAAAACCAATCTGGCGTTATTTATTCCAGATGTGTATTCTAGTTATAGACTGTACGTGAATGGTAAGGTTTTTTCAGTTAACGGTATCGTTGACACAAGTAAAGAAACTTCTAGTGTTAATTGGGTGAGTAAAACCCTTCCAATTGATATTGAAAATGATAGTCTCGTACTAGTTTTACAAATAGCCAACTACTGGCATGCAAAGGGCGGCCCCTATAAAGAAATTGCAATAGGCAATCGATCAAAAATGATTCTCAATGATGAAAAAAGTAAGGCCTACGATTTTTTACTGACAGGCTGTTTATTCATGGGAGGGCTTTTCTTTTTTGGACTTTATCAATTTGGGAAACACGATAAAGCTATTTTATACTTTTCACTATTTTGTATCTTATATAGCTTTCGGGTAATAGGTGGGGGGGGTATGAATTACACCATAT
>Ga0194061_1000332_pt1 | contig 29192 bp, 18 predicted proteins | sample SepL2221m_MetaG_FD_163423 | JGI IMG/M metagenome (GOLD analysis project Ga0194061, IMG submission 163423) | Anoxic zone freshwater microbial communities from boreal shield lake in IISD Experimental Lakes Area, Ontario, Canada - Sep2016-L224-21m | ecosystem: Environmental > Aquatic > Freshwater >... | reverse complement strand
GTCGTCATCCTGGCCATCGCGGTGTGGTTCACGTTTCCGGCATTCAAAAAGCCGGTAATTATTCGGTTGCCCGCACCGGCACCGATGCCCGCGACGACCCCGCTTTCGCCCAAAGATGATCAGCAAATTGTTCCAGCAGTGGCTCCGTCAAACGTTTTCATCGGACGTAATCAAAGCCCCGAACGCAAAGTTAATTCCATCTTCACGACCCGAAAAAAGTCGATCCTTTATCAAGCGTTGGTCCGTTACGAACCCGTCGATGTTCCATCGGAAAGTGCGCCGGGAATCAAAGAGATTTTGCAAGTTTACGGTCGCCAGGGCCGTGAGCTTCCCAGGACGCTGAAACGGGTCGATCAAGAGACGGAAATGATCACCGAAAACCTCGGTGTCCCGTTGCGTTTCATCAGTAGTGTGAAACTGTATTTGAATCCGGATGATGGCCGTGTCATCGCGTACGACATGGCTCAAACCACAGGCGGCCAACCCCAGCGCATGCTCGGGCATGTTAGCAAAACCGGCATGGCCATTGAAGTCTATCGTGGCGGAATTCTCGCTGACAAGCAGGACATCACGTTCGTCCGCGACACGTTTATTCCCGTCGAATTCTCGTTCATTCCTCAATGGTACGAAGCCCCCGCCAACCGCGACGCGTTCCGAAAACGCGAGACGATTAAATTTTCCATCTTCGTGCCAGAAGCCATGGCTCAAGTCCTTCTGCTCGTCAAGCCCATGGACGATCAAGTCATCCCCGTCGGCGACGCGACGTATGATTGCGCTCATTACGAAGTCCTGACCGTCTCCACGCAATCCACGGAAGGACTTTACGCGCGCCAGGAAATGTGGTTCGACAAAGCGACGCGAGTGCTGATGCGCCGTCAGGATTTCGATGCGAGCATGACCCAGTCCGATGCTCCTGTCACCGATCTCGAACCGTATTCCCGCATCGAACAATTGGGCCGCCTCAGCGAACTCCCCGTCGCTCCGCCTGAAGTCGCGGCCCGCCCGCTCGATTTCCTGCTCGACAAAGAATTAAACTACAATGTCACAGCCGGAAAAGAAGAAATCGGGCAGGTGCGCATTCTGTTTTCGAAGATTGAAGCTGGCGTCAAAGTGCCTCCATTCATGCCTGAAAAGATGAAAGAAAAAGCAGCTTATTTCTCGACCGCACATGTCCGCGTGGATACTGGAAAATCGTTGCGCAACGAAACCGCTGTGACATTGTTTGACGATAAATGGAAGCCCATTCATTACGAAACACACGGCGAGGAAAACGTCGGAGCGAAGTTGAATTACACTGTCGCCGCGCGGTTTGGGAATGAGAAAATCAGCATCACCACGCACCGCGACGCGCTCACGGAATTGCGCGCGTCCGCCGCGTATCAGGGCGCAAAAGCGTGCGGAGAAACCGGCATTCTGTATCGCAGCGGCGACGACGACAGCGCGTGGCGCGACCCGTTGCAACGTGTTCCAATTAATGAAGACGAAGCCAACGCACAAGAAACAGATTCCGGTCCGCGCCTCATCGACCATTCGTGGACGCGTCCGTTGCCCGATGGCATTTTCATTTCAGACTACAACCGCGTCGAACACCTCGCGCTGCTGGCCGCGCGTTTGCCCCTCCCGCCGCAGCCGACAACACCCGACGAGACCGCCAAAATCGCATACCAGAAAGCTGCGATTTATCTCGTCCGCCAAAACCGTTGCGGAGTGATGTTGTTTGAAATTCGAGCCGAGCCGAAACCGAAACTCACCGAACGGCAAAAGAAGCGGTTGACCGATGTCGAACTTAAAGAGCCGCCGCTTTTCGTGGCCAGCGCTACCGCTGCGATGATGCCCTGCCACATGCTACTGTCGCCGGATGGTCGCATCCTTGAATTGAGCATGAAATACGGATCGAGCGACGTGACCTACACGCTCGATGATCCCGTCATGCGCCATCGCGCCGCAGCTGCCAAACGTAAGCAACTGCAAGAAGGGCCGCGCATCATTCGACCGCCATGGTGGTAAAAAAGTCGCCCATCTATTTCGTCGCAAACTCCGCGCGAATCGAATTGAACTGCTCGATCCGTTTTGGATTCGATGTATTTCCACCCATCGTTAAAAATACTTTGAACGCGGAAGCACCGTTTAAATCAAAGAACTGAATGCTCAGCGTATTGACCCCGTCCATGTGACTGGGTTTTTCGACCGCGAACACAGCCGAAATATTTTTCGGGCGGATGTGCATGTCCAACGTGGGTGTCTGAACATTAAAAAATTCGCCCCAGGCGCTGAAGTTTCCGAACTCGCCGTTCGCTTCCAACGTCACCGCGCCGTTCGTGCAAATTACGTGGACTTTGCCCAGCGCTTCAAACGACTTCATGACATCATCAAAGCGCGACAGGTCCAATTCACGCGACTGCCCGTTCGGCAAATGCCGCACGATCTCTGCTTCCGGAATGCGCAGTCGCTGAGCCAGTTGCATCGTCATCGCCTTGGGATTTTCAGCCAGCGCCGCTGCTACTGCCGTCGCAATTGTTTCATTCGTCATGTTCAATCAACGTCCTCTCTCGTGTGTGATTAATTCTGATTAAAAAGCGGAACGAACTTTTCGCCCGTTCATGTCTCTCCACTAAATTATAAAACGCGCTGCAAAGCGACTTATTCATTAAAGCCCAACACGTCGGTGATACACCCACCATTCCGCCAGCAAAATAAACGCCGCCGCGAGCGCCAACCACTTCCAGATTTCGCGCTTGGCTTGCACAGCTGAAGGCTGGGAGGCCATCGACACGTCTCCAATTTTGACCTGCTTCCGAACCCCGTTGTCCGACTCATTCTTGCTCGCTAAATTGAAGGCGTACTCGCGCGCCTGTTCGTCACCGGGCACGCCCTCTAATTGGTACATCCCGATTTTTTCAGTGCCCTTCACAAACGTCGTCCGTTCGCGCGTGAGCTGAACGGGCTCGCGCGAACCGTCCGGTTTCAAAACACTTGCCGCACCATCGCCCAAACCGGGAGGAATCGCGAGCGGTTCGCCGGTGCGCTGGGCCGCCGGTCGCCGCCGGGGTGATGCCTGCGCCAACCACGGCAAGGCATTTCCACAGAACAGCGGCAGCGCAGGACGCGTCGGCCAGTCCGTGTCGAAAATATCAAACGCCACACCGATCACGCGCAACCGATCACTCTCGAACGCCGTAACCATCGGGCGCATTGCGTACTTCTTTTTCGGTGTTCCGTCCGGATTTTTTTCAGTCGAAGGCACTGCCACGTCCACTTCTTCTACCGGCCCTTCGACCAGCGCTTTCGCTGCCTTCGGCACCGTCCACGATTGAGCCGCTTTGATCGTCACATTGCCGAACGATACGTATCGCATCAGCGGATGATCCGTGTCCCAATAATTAATACGCGGCCATTCCAGCGCTTTTTCGTTTTTCACGAACCCCGTAACCGGAGGCATCACGCCCAGGAACAACGCGCCGCCATCCGTCCACGACAGCGGAGCCGCGCGATCAAAAATGCAGGCATCAAAGAGCTCGACAAACTGCTGACCCTTCTGTTCCCACTCTTTTGTGAATTCAGCAGGCTCCATCTTTTTCACCGTCAAGCCGCGCGACGAAGCCAGTGCCTTCTCTAGAAAATAATTCCCTTTCGAGACGAGCAGCAGTTTGATGTTCTCGGTGTCTTCAATCACCACATTCGCAACGTCGTCTGTCGAAAATGAATCCTTCGGAGAAATAATTTTTGCCGTCACAACGCCCTTGGTTCCGGCCTCCAACTTGAAAACTTCCTCCGAACGCCAGTCTTCAAACACCCCTTCTTTGGGCGGCTCCGCAAGACCGTTGTCCGCCCGCACGGGCCGCCCTTTTAGTTGAATGACCTTCTGTGGAAATTGCAGTTTTTTGGTGGAAATGGACAACGCGATTTCGCGTGGTTTCGGTGAAAAATTTTCGACCGTCACGAAGATGACCGTCTCTGTCTCTTCCGTCTGGCTCCCCTTCTTCTTGATCGTCCGAGTCCGGGCGTTCATCTGCGTGATCCCAACATTGTCCGATTCGCCGCCGTACGCCACGAAGCGAAAATTTTTCAGCCGGTCGGGCAGCGACGCCTTCGTGTCTTCAATGTTTCCCTTTGCAGCATCGGCCCTTTCCTTATTTAGCGCGAGATCAAAACATCCGTCCGAAAGAACCAGCACTTCCACATTTTCTTTGCCCTGGACTGTTGCGAGCGCGGCTTCAAACGCTTCGTCCCCGCGCGTCTCCAAATCGCGTGTTTGGATCGTCTCGACGAGTTGCTTGAGCATGGCGCGGTCCGACGTGAATTTACTGAGCTGCCGCGTCTCGCGATCAAACACAAACAGCGCCATTTCGTCGCCCTGGCGCAGATCGTCGATTTTGATTTTGGCGTCACGAATCACAGCATCAATGCGAGATTGTTTTCCATCCGCCCCGGCATCACGCGTCGCCATGCTCGCCGATGTGTCGATCAACAACACCGTTTTCTTGCCGGGCAATCCGCCGATGTTCATATAGGGACGGGCCAACGCGAATCCGAATAGGCCGATCAGCAGAATCTGAAGTAGCAACAAAAGCGAATACTTCAAACGCTGAAACGGTGCGTTGACCTGCATGTCTTCGAGGACTTTTTTCCACAGGAGTGTCGATGGAACCGTGCGCTCTTCACGCTTCAATTTTAAGAAGTAAAGCGCGATGACGGGCACCAAGGCGGTCAGTCCCAGCAGGCCGAGAGGGTCGAGGAGGTTCAACGGTGGCGACCTATCTTAAAAGGAGGAGAGTTCATTTTAACAAGTCTTCGGCCAGCTTCTGCGTTGCCTCGTCGCCGGCCTCTTTACTGATCTTCGCCGCGCGCTGAAACAACGCACGTGTCTCCAATGTCAGATTCGATTTCTTGCTGCGAATCAGGCACGCGGCTTGATTGAAAATGCAAAGCCCTTGCAGTTTTTTCTCGCCGAGTTCCTCGTACAGAACAGCCGCGCGTTTGAAGATATCCGCAGTTCGATCCGCTGCCGCAGGAGTCGTTTTTTCTTTTGAAAGACATGTCGCCTGTCGACTGAAATTGTCCGCCGCCGCGCGCTTGTTCCCGGTCTCCGCCAACATGCTCGCCGCACGTCCGTACATCGCCGCCGCCTGCCGCGCATCGCCAGCAGGATTCAAATCAGGATCGAGGCACGCCGCATGTTTTGAAATCGTTTCAGCCAGAGTTTTCTTGTCGCCCACGCCGCCGCCTAATAAAACCGTCGCGCTGCTGTAAAGTCCTGCGGCAAGTCCCCAATCTCCGTTTTGGTTGTTGTCCTTGCGCAAACAATCACCCTGCTCGATCGTCGCGCGGGCCAAATCGTCCTTATCATCCAACTCCTGATAAATTGCTGCCGCGCTTTTAAAGGCTTCGAGTGCTTTGGTCCAATCACCTTTTTTCGCTGTTTTTAGATCCGGCTTCAACGCGCGACCCTGGGTCATCCACCCACGTGCTCGACTGTATTTGTTGCGCTTGATGCCATCCGCAACGAGCACGAGTCCCGCATTAATTTCGCTCAATTCCGCCGGGTCCTGAGTCGTCTTCCGCGCGTTTTCAAATAGCGTTTTCGCCGCGTCGAAATTCAAGTCCTTCACCAGTCCTGCGCCTTTTTCCATTTCGACTTTGAACAATCGCTGTCGCTCTTTCTGATCCTTCGCTTCTTTGATGAGGGACTCGACAGCCACTCTGTTCGGATGCACTTGATCACCGATCGCCTTCAACGGTTCTTCGAGTGCGAGCAAAACACCGTTCCAATTACGCGCCGCTTTTTCGGTTTGCGCCGCGTTGTATGCAGCCGACAGCGACTTCATTGCGAGTTCGCCGTTCACCTTCAGCTTGTCAATTTCATCGCGCCCTTCTTTTAATAGAGCTTCGACAGCTGAGCGATCTGCGTGAGTTTGTGGGCCCAGCGATTTGAGCGCGCTGTCGAGTGTCAGAACCACCCGTTGCCAGCTTCGCGCTCGCTTAAAATCCAAAGCCGATTTATACGCCGTCGCAAAGGTGTCGAGCGCATCCTGCTTGTTTCGCTTCGCTTCGGACAGCATGAACTCACCGGCTTTGCGGCTGGGATGCGACTGGCTTCCCAGCGCCTTCAATGCAGCGTCGAGAATCGAAATCGTCTTATCGAAATTGAACTCGCGATTGGCCTCCGCCGCCGATTGCAGAGACGTGGTAAACGCGCTCTCGACTTTCGATCGTTCTTCGCGAAGATCACTCAACATCTTCGTTGCAATGGCCCGGCCCGGCCCCGGAATCGTGTTGGGATTATTCAACGCGTTTTCGACCGTCTCAATCGCCTTGTCCAGACTTCTGTTTTTACGGAACTCTGCCGCCGCAGTCATCGCCGTTTCCCACAGCAGCGTCCGCCGCGTCGCTTCATTATTTCGTTGATTCGCAGCCCACGCATCGATCAGGCGCAACTCTTCTTGGTACGCAGCCTGGCGCATTTCGTCTTCTTTTTCAATTGCTTCTTTCTGCTCGCGAGCGATGCGCGCCTCGCGTTCCTTTTTTAGAGATATCTGATTTGCTTCAAGCGCCTGTTGATCCGCGCGTTTGGCCGCCTCAATCCGCTGCCACACGTAATAGCCGCCGACACCGACGATGGCCAGCATGAACACAATCGTCGCGAAAATGGGCAGCCAACTCGTTTGTGCTGGGACAATCTGGCTTGGCGTCACTGGCAGAACTGATACGGGTATAGGCGTACTTATTTTTGAGGAAGGGACGTTTCGTGTGTTCGTATCAACCGTCGTGGACGGCGCAATGGTCGAGGTCTTGACGCTTGACATTTGCACCGAACTCACCAGCGCTTCAAAACTTTGCCGCAGGGCTGTCAGCAGTGCGCTCGCGTCGGAAAAACGATCACCCTCTTTTTTTCCGAGGCACCGGTCTAAAAGCGCTGCAGTCTTTGGCGACACATCCGCGCGCAGAGTCGTGATTGGTTTATGCGGCTCATTGACGGTGAGGTTCAACGTCTGCATCAACGACGATCCCTTGAACGGGGAATCGCCGGACAGCAGTGCATAAAGTGTCGCGCCGAGACTGAACACATCAGCAGGCTTGCTCGCATGTTTCGCATCGCTCGCCTGCTCGGGCGACATGAAACCTGGAGTGCCCATGCAGACGTTCGCTCCCGTCATCGACGCATCGCCCGATTCGTTGCGCGCCAATCCAAGGTCCGCCAATTTCGCGCTGAGATAATCGAACGGAGCGTCGCTTGGGCGCATGGTTCTGGCCTGCGGATCAATTGCTTCCATCGATCCTGTCGAACGCGGAATCATGATGTTGTCGGGTTTGATATCGCGGTGGATCACACCGTGGGAGTGCGCGGCGGCCAGTCCTTGTGCCGCGCCAATACAAATCCCGAGTGCGGTTACTTCAGGCAATCCCCGCATGCCTTTGAGAGCTGCATCGCGCAACAGTTCGCCCGCCGATTTTCCGCTGATGAATTCCATCACCAGAAAAAACAGCCCGTTCTCTTCGTTCACATCAATCACGCCGACGAGATGCGGCGACCGTACTTTCGCGGCGATCTGAGCCTCGCGAATAAATCGCGGAATCAATCCCGGCTCTTGCTCGGCCAAATGAAACGGCAGAACCTTGACCGCGACTTCCTGATGCAGGCGCGGATGAACGCCGTAATACACCGCGCCCATTCCGCCTTGCCCGAGTTTGGCGAGCAATTGAATTCCGCCCAAAACAGGCACGCGCGTTCCGCGCACGTCCACGCGCGTTGCACTCAAGATCAATTTGTCGTCGAGTAAATTTTGTGTTTTGACCGACTGCTGAAGTGGCTGCTCAAGTCCGCCCGTGCCGATCACGCCTTTAAACGCGGATGAATTACGCGGAGTCGGAGCGGCCACTGTGGCTTGCGGTTCTGTAGAGGTTAACACAGGTGACGTCGGGGCCGGTGGTGGCGGCGTCGGCACAGCGGCTTCCACCAACGTGTTGTCCGGCCCTTCGGCTGCTTGCTTTGTGTCACCCACAGGTTGCTTATCTCCGTCGTCTGACGACTAGACGACCGACTCACAATAATATGATGTTTCTCTGCCTATTTCACTTCATTTTTTAAAAGCATTACGGTGTATTACGGCTGCGTCGGTTCGCGTTTGACACTCTTAATTTCATAGCGCATGAAATCTTTTGCAGCCAGTACTCGCCCTGGGACAAACGCTGCTTCAGCCTCGGTGACGAGGTCCGAAATCGTGATCACGCCTTCCCCGCGCTGATCATAGCGTGGACTGAAATGTGTCATGATCAGCTGCTTCGCTCCGGCCTGCGCCGCGAAGCGCCCGGCATCGCCCGAAGTGGAATGCGCATTCTGCCGCGCGTGCTCCACATCGGCGTTTGCATACGTCGCTTCGTGAATCGCCACATCCGCGCCCTGCGCAAACGGCAGCATCGCTGACGCGTCTTTGGTGTCGCAGACCACCGCCAATTTTCGCCCCGCGCGCGGCGGGTCAACCAGCGTCGCGCCATCGATGCTGCGACCATCATCAAGCGTGATCATCTCGCCGCGTTTCAGCCGCGCGTAAATCGGTCCCGGCGGAATTCCCAGCGCTTGCGCCTCTTCCAATTTGAAGCGCCCGGCCCGGTCCTTTTCGGTGACACAATATGCGAGCGTAATTCCCGCATGCAGCACGCGAGCCACGGACACGCGGTATTCATCGTCTTCGAAAAACTCGCCGTCCTCCGCGAGTTCGTGGATTTCAAACGGATACGCCAGCCGGGTGCCAGTCGTGCGGCGAATCGAATTTACATAATCAGCCAGCCCCGGCGGGCCGTATAAATCGATGGGTTCCGTCGCTCCGTGCATGCCACGAGACGCCAGCAATCCCAGCAATCCGAAGCAATGATCGCCGTGCAAATGAGAAATAAAAATGCGGCGTAATGTGGCTGGCGACAAGTCCGTTTTTTGAATCTGATGCTGTGTGCCTTCACCACAATCGAAGAGCCACCAATCGCGCCGCTGGTCGAACTGCAACGCGAGGGCGGAGACATTGCGACGCAACGTCGGCGCCCCCGCTGCTGTGCCGAGAAAAGTGAGTTTCATGAACGCTTATACGGCCTCGACGGAAACGATCTCCGGGAACACTTGTTTGAGTCGGCTTTCAATCCCCAGCTTCAGCGTGACGGTCGAACTCGGGCAACTGTGACACGCCCCGCGCAAGCGCAACTTGACGACATTGTTCTCATACGACACCAGTGTGATGTCGCCGCCATCCATCGCCACCGCCGGGCGGATTTCTTCTTCCAGAATCTGAAGGATTCGGAATTCGTCGGGCGAAAATGCTTTCGGTGCCGGAGCGTTTGCCGATGCTCCCGTCAAATCGGCGTTGACGCGGACCACCGGTTCGCCGCGTTGCAGGAACTGTTCAATCGTCTGCTCAACCAGCGGCCGCATCGCCCACCAACTGTTTCCTGGCAACACTGTGACGGTCACAAAATTAACGCCAACGAAGACGCCGTTGACACCGGGAATATAAAATAAATCCGTGGCGAGCGGCGACAATTCCGCGACCTGCCGGTTCGGAAAATCGCACCCCGCTCCGTGCAGCAATGTGCGGTTGACGTTGAATTTGTTGCTCAACGGATTGGGCGTGTCTTCGGCGTAAATTTTCAGTGGATCGGGGAATGACATGGTCGTGGTATGCTCCAAATAGTGTTCCGGTATCTTACATGGAAACATTTGAAATTGAAGGACGAGAATGCAATCGCAGAGATTGGATTTACGTAATCCACAAATCTGTTACAGTCACTTATTGATGTAAAGTACGCGCCGATGATAGAGTAGGAGGGGCTTATAGCCCGTCCATTCCCGGACCTACCCACCATGTCACACTTGATCCGAATCTCGCTCGCCACCTGTCTCCTCCTCGCCAGCACCTTGACGTTCAGTGCCGATCAATCAATAGAAAAATCGCAACGCCACGCAGTCGATTCGCTCGCGATCAAAGTCGAACCATTTCTTGTCCCGCACTTAAAAGCATTGCGCGAGGGCAAGGCCACGAACGCCATCGCCACACGCGGAGTCGCAGCGTCCTTAAAGGGGCGATTGATTTCAAACGATCCTATTCGCCTGCCGATCACATTAGATGTCCCAGCCATGAACGCCGACAGTCTCACGTCAATCACAGCAACTGGAGCGCGTATCGTTCACAGTAGCGCGCGTTGGAATTCAATCTCCGTCGCTGCGTCGCTCAGCGAAATTGACGCGATCTCACAATTGCCAAACGTTCGCTTGATCAAACTTGCGCGCCGTGCGCACACACGTCAGGAAGGTGTCTGCGGCAATCAAGCTGACGCCGACCAAAACGCCGATCAAGCGCGCACAGTCACAGGCGTCACCGGAGCCGGCCAAAAAATCGGAGTCCTCTCGAACTCCTGTAACCAGACAGCCATCGGCCCCGGCACTATTATAGGAACTGTTCCAAACGCGATATTGACCGGCCTGACAAACCAACTGAGTGGCGATCTGCCAGCTCAAATTCAAGTCATCGATTTCGGCCCAAACGATGTCGTCGCGATCGACGGAGGATTCGCTGATGAAGGGTCGGCGATGATGGAATTGATCCACGACATCGCGCCGAACGCATCGCTCGTCTTCGCGTCCGCCTACGGTTCGCAAGCGATCTTCGCCGAAAACATTCTCAAGCTTGGCCAAGCCGGATGCACGGTGACGTGCGACGATGTTGGTTATTTCGAAGAGCCATTTTTCCAGGACGGACCCATCGCTCAAGCCATCGCCACAAACTACGCGATGGGCATCCCGCATTTCGCCGCGACCGGCAACGACTACGCCAATGGAATCATGGGCACCTATGCGCCGGTGAATCCCAACAACACGGTTGACAGCGGAATCCGCCCGCCGAACGGCGACGATTTTCACAACTGGAACATTCAAGGCACGACGCCAGGTTTTCTGCCGATCGACATCGCTCCGGGCCGATCGCTGAATCCGGTTCTGCAATGGAACCAGCCGTTCCAAAGTTATGGCCTCGGGCCGGGCGCGTCGGTCGATGTAGACATGTACCTCTTTGATGCTCCCAGCGCGAGCGCGAATGTCCTGGCAAAAAGTGAGAACATTCAATTCGGCAATGGCGTCCCTGGTGGCGATCCACTTGAAGAATTCGACATGGGTTTTGGCTATGTGAATAACAGCCCCATCACGCAGCGCGTGTATCTCGCGATCAATCACGTCGCCGGATCGCGCGCGAATACTTTTTTTCGCATCGTCATCATGGACCGCACCGGCTTTTCGCTTCCGTTTGGCGGGACAGGGGCGATCAGCATTTACGGCCACACCGCGAGTGAAAAGTGCATCGGTTGCGCTGCGATTTATTCCGCGTCCATCGAAAGTGGCATCGGCTTCGGAGCGGACTCGACGCACATCCATGCTGAAGCATTTTCCTCGCTAGGAGGAAGTGGAGCCAATGGCATCCCATTTTTTTTCGACACGACCGGCAACGCATTTCCCAACGGTCCGCAATACCGCGACAAGCCTGATATCTCTGCCGTCGATGGCTGTACGACCACTTTTTTCTACCGCGAATACCATGCGTTTCTCGGCGGCAACTATTACCCGCCGCTGTCGAATCATTTTCCCAGTTTCTTCGGCACCTCCGCCGCTTCACCGAACGCGGCTGCTGTCGCGGCACTATTAAAGGAGCGCGCCCCGCTCTCGACTGTCGCGCAAATTAAATACGCGCTTCAATCGACCGCGCGTCTCTCGGTCCTCAACGTCCCCGTCACGCCGCCTGACCGCATCGGAGCCGGGCTGATCGACGCACACGCAGCCATCCTCACCATGCCGATCGTGGTGACGAATCCCGACAATCTGACCGTCAATGTGATGACCAACGCCTCGTTTTCCATCACAGCATCTGGCGCTGCAACACTTGGCTATCAATGGCAAAAAAACGGAGCCGCGATCCCAGGGCAAAACAGCGCAACGTTAAATCTGATGAGCGTCCAAGCGAGTGACGACGGTTCGACCTATCGCTGTATTGTCAGCAATAATTCCGGGACGACTGCGAGCACGTCTGCCGTTTTACACGTCAATACAAACCCGGCTTTCGATAGTGGCCCCACAGCAAATCCAGCTATCGCGAAAACAGGTCAGACCGTCACATTCACCGCGACGGCCAGCAGTGCTCTGGGACAAAATGTGTCGCTATCCTGGGATTTCGGCGACGCCGCATCTGGAAGCGGAACCAACGTCACGCACACATTCGACGCGCCCGGAACGTATTCAATCACCGTCACGGCGTCTGACACGTTTGGATTGATGACATCGAAAACCATCGATCTGATTGTCTTCGATGATTCAAACAATGATGGGTTTCCGGACTTGAATCCAAGCGCTGAAAACAGCAGCTATCCCGACGTTGCAAAGCTTGCGTTGAACCTTGTGCCGAACGCATTGCCTATCGGCCATTTGTGCATCACGCTTAATTTCGGAGTGCCAACGGGGCGCGATTCAATCATGCTGAACGGCTCTATCGTCGTCCCGCAAGGATTCCATTCCGCAGGCCTGCACATTGTTATCGTGGCCGGAGGGCTTGGACGCGAACTGACGCTCGACTCCAAAGGCCGGGCCGCCGTCGCGCCGAATGGTTCGTTCTGTCTCAGACTCAACGCGCGAAAAAATACGGCCACCTATTCGCTGAACATCACACGTGCCTCGTTGAAACCCTTTTTTGTCGCATCTGGCCTGACCAATAAAACCGTTACCAACGAATCACACACGGTTCGCGTTACACTATTTCTAAATGGTAAAATGCTCGACACACTACAGCCGCAAACATACTCCGCAAAATCCAACAAGACCGGTAAAACAAAATAGCGCTGCTCGCGTGGCACGGGCTTTTAGCCCGTGCGTTTCACTCAATACAACACTTTCTCCAAACACAATCCCAACGCTGGAGCCGTCGGTCCTGCCTTGCGTCGGTCCTTCGCGGCCAGTGCTTCCGCCATCCAATCCGGCGGTCGATATCCGCGTCCAACATCCACCAGCGACCCGGCAATGGTTCGCACCATCTGATACAAAAATCCGCTGCCCTCGACCTCAATCATGAACCGTCCGGGAATATGCGGACATGCGTTGATCTCGACGCGATTGATGGTTCGCACCGTCTCCAATTCGCGTCGGCCTTCTTCCACGCGCTTCGATTGAATCAATTTCAATTGCGTGGCAAACGACGTGAAATCATGGGTGCCGACCAAATGCGCCGCAGCCTTTTGCATCGCGACCGGATCAACCGGAAAGCGCATGTGCCAGTGATCCCGGCGCAACATCGACGAGCGTTCGCGCCGGCTGAAAATCGAATACACATAAATTTTGCCGAGAGCGTTGCGCTGCGCGTGAAATGATTCTTCGACTTCCTCGGCCTTGATCGCAGACACGTCTTTCGGCATGTTCGAATTCAGCGCCATGCACAAATACGAGGTGGGGATCTTGATACCTTCCGGCAGGATCAAACTCGCCGTCTGTCCGCGCGCATGAACACCCGCGTCCGTGCGGCTCGCCCCGGAAATGCGGATCGGTTGCAAACAAATCGTGCTCAACGCCCGCTCGACTTCGCCCTGAACCGTCCGGACAGAAGCGTCCGTCGCCGCGCCCGCGCGTTCGCCGCTCTGCACCTGCCAGCCTTTGAAATCAGTGCCGTCATATTCGAGGGTGAGTTTGATGCGCCGCGCTTTTGGAGCAGACGTGGATTCGTCTTCTCCAGAAACGCTCTCAAGATAATGGCCCAGATGAAATGGCGGCGGATTCGATGATGTTGACATGTCGTAAGAAACTACCCTCTGAATCTCAACGCCTTCTTCGCGGCGGCAACAATTTTATCGACGCTCGGAAGCACCGCGCGCTCCATCTCCGTCGCGCTGGGAATCGGGACATCGACCGCCGCGACGCGTTGAATCGGCGAATCCAAATATCCGAACGCCATCTCTTGAACGCTCGCCGCAATCTCCGCGCCGATGCCGCACGTTAAATGCCCTTCTTCAACGATCACGAGCGCCTGCGTCCGGGCCGCAGATTGCGCAACCGTTTCACGGTCCAACGGCGCGACGCAACGCAAATCAACGATCTCAGCTTCGATACCTTCTTGTGCCAAAATCTCTGCCGCTTGGATGCACAGCGACACCATGTACGAATTCGCGCAGAGCGTGATGTCCTTGCCCGCGCGGACGATATTTGCCTTGCCGAGCGGGATGAATTCTTCCGTCGTCGGTACCGGCCCGACTGTGCCGTACAACGCTTTGTGCTCGACGAAAATCACCGGATCGTCCGAGAGCAAACACGTCTTCAACAACCCCTTCGCATCGCGCGGACTCCACGGCGTTACGACGCGCAGTCCCGGGAATTTCATCAAAATCGAATCGAGGCACTGGCTGTGTGTCGCGCCGTATCCGCGATAACCGCCCATCGGTGTGCGCAGCACAAACGACGCGTTCATCTGGCCATTATAGATGTAGTGAAATTTCGCAGCGTGATTCGCGAGTTGGTCGAGCGCGAGCAGAATGAAATCCATGAACATGATTTCACCGATCGGGCGCACTCCACCCAACGCCGCGCCCAAACACATTCCGGCAATCGTCGCTTCGCTGATCGGAGTATTGACGATCCGCGCCGCTCCATATTTCTCAAACATCCCGCGCGTGACTTTGAAGCAGCCACCGTACTCCGCGACATCTTCTCCGAACACAAAATAGCGTTCGTCGCGATCCATCGTCTCGCACATCGCTTCCTGAATCGCCTGCCAATACGGCTTCTGCACGAACTCGGTCGGAGCGCTCTGAACAATCGGCGCATCCGGAATACTGAAGACCGTTTTCGTGTCCGGAACCGGAACGCTCGCGTACACTTTTTCAAACGCCGCTTCAGGCCGGGCCGGGGGCAGTGCGCGGCACTTTTCGATGTTCGCAATCATCTCCGCGCGAATCGTCGTTTCGATTGTCGTCAGCGCTTCAGCTGTGCCGTAGCCACGCTGGACGATCGATGTGCGCAATCGCTCAATGGGATCGCGTTCCTGCCACAAGCGCTCCTCGTCTTTGTTGCGATACAAATTCTGATCGCCCCGGCTGTGCCCCTTCATGCGCCAGGTCTTGCATTCCAGAATGACCGGCACACTGCTTTTCCGAACCATCCCGAGCGCTGCGTGAACTTGATCATAAATCGCTTCGACATCGTTCCCGTCCACTGTCTTGTACAACATGCCGTACGCTTCGCCGCGCCGGGCAATTTCGTAACCCGCCGTCACGGAGGACGCCGGAGTGGACATGCCCCAGCCATTGTTTTCACAGAGGAAAATGATCGGCAAATTGTAAATCGCCGCCATGTTCAAACTCTCATGAAACACACCCTGGTTCGCCGCGCCGTCGCCGAAAAATGAAATCACGGCGTTCTTCGTGTTGCGTCGTTTCAGCGCCAGCGCGAGGCCCGTCGCCACCGGCAATCCGCCGCCGGTGATGCCGTTCGAGCCCATGAATCCGCACTCGACGCCCGCCATGTGCTGCGTGCCGCCCTTCCCGCCGCTGTAGCCCGCTTCGCGTCCGTACAACTCGGCCATCATGCGAAACACATCGCCGCCCTTGGCCAGAAAATGACCATGTCCGCGATGGTTGCTGACGACTAAATCTTCGGTCTTCAAATTCGCACATGCGCCGACTGCGACAGCTTCCTGTCCCGCTGAACTATGAAACGTCCCCGGCAGCCGCCCCGCGCGCGCCTCGTCTTCCATCGTCATTTCAAATGTGCGGATAAGAACCATGCGATGAAACAACTCGATCGGATTCACCACGGGCAAGCGGCGCGTTTCACTGATTTGAGCCATGTCGTTATATGTCCAATTCGCGAATGAAAATACGGCACCCATTACTTTAACGGAACGAAGCGAAATGAAAAGTGGCGCGGATCAAAGTTTGAAGCTGGTAGTCAAGCCGAGGCACCAATCTGCCGAAACTCTATACAGCGAATTGCATCCCGGGGGGGAAACTATGTTCAGACAAATTGGTGCCGTCGTAATGCTCGGCCTTTGTGGCGCTTGGGCTGCGACACATGCCGCCGAGCCCGCTCCTTTAGGAAGTGAGCCTGCCCCGGCGGCGTTTACTCAGCCAAATGTTACTGCAAAAGTATTCAAGGTTTTAGTGCTGACCCAATCAATGGGCTTCAAGCACAGTATTGTAAGCCGCCCCTTGAATGTACCGGGCGCGCTGTCACTGGTTGAATCGACGCTCACTTCGTTGGGATTAAAGAGTGGCGTGTTCGAAGCCGAATGCACTCAAGACGCCACGATCATCACTCCGGAGAAATTGAAAGAACTCGACGCGCTTATTTTCTATACAACAGGCGATCTTCCGATCCGTCCAGCGGCGTTCACAGCAGTTCAGAATTGGTTGCGCGGCGGCAAAGCCTTCGTCGGCATTCACAGCGCGACCGACACCTTTAAAGAGTACCGTCCATATTATGAATTGCTCGGAGCCACGTATCTGCGCCACCCGTGGAATCGCGGGGCGACGATCACGAATCTCGAACCCGGCCACTCAGCCGTCAAAATGTTTCCAGCTGAATTTGCATGGAACGACGAACTGTGTGAGCATCAAAACTTCGACCCGAAAAAAGTTCGCGTACTGCTGTCCGTGAACACGGAAAAGTCGTCACCCAAATTGCCAAAAATGATCCCGCTCTGCTGGGTTCGCGACTACGGCAAAGGCCGAATGTTCTACACGAATCTGGGAAATGGAGCAGCCGCATGGAATGATGCGATGTATCAAGCGCATATTCTAGGAGGGTTGCGGTGGGCGTTAAAACTGGACGAGGGCAGTGCCGAACCGAATCCAGAAACGTCTTTGAAGCAGGATGCAAAAGCGCGTCTGACCGTCTTGGAGACGCAGAAATCGTGGCTGACAAAAGCAGCGAAAAGTTCAGGCATCGACCCGGCGATCATCATTGCTGCAGCAACAAAAACGGCGACCGATGACAAAGCTGCTTTCACAAAACTCCACGACGCAATCAGTGACGCCAGAGCGATCGAAGAGAAGCGCGAAACCGCACTCAAACCCAAGCAACGACCCAGCGATGCGGATGTCAAATCCGTGTTGTCCCGGCGCAACGACATCATCACCATGCTGACCGCCAAGAAAGTACCGTAAGTTCGGTAACGATTTTTTGACGCGTAACGCCGCCCGGCGTGTATGCCTGTGTGATCTGAATTTCAAATTCAAGGAGAATCGTATATGTCACTCTGGCATCGGGCAGTCGTTGCTTTCATTTTGTTCAGTTTGTCAATTGTGTGCGCGGGCGAAGCTGATGCGGGTGGCTATGACCTCTATTTGTTGATCGGTCAATCCAACATGGCCGGGCGTGGCAAAGTGGATGACGAAAGCAAGAAAATCCATCCACAGGTTTTTGCACTCAATAAAGCGGGAAGCTGGGTACCGGCTGTCGATCCGCTTCACTTCGACAAATCAGCAGCGGGAGTTGGCCCCGGGCTCGCGTTCGGCAAAGCGATGGCTGATGCAAATCCACAATCTAAAATTGGTCTCGTTCCATGTGCGGTCGGTGGATCATCCATCTCTGTTTGGAAACCTGGCGCAAACGACGCCGCCACTAAAACGCATCCGTACGATGACATGCTGGTTCGGATGAAAAGTGCTTTGAAGCACGGCAAACTCAAAGGCATTTTGTGGCATCAGGGCGAATCAGATCGCAGCGGTGAAGCTGCAAAACACTACGCTGCAAATCTGACTGAATTGGTGGCCCGACTGAGAAAAGAATTCGATGCGCCGGAGGTTCCATTCATCGCGGGCGAAATCGGATTGTTGAACGAAAAGAACAAAGACGTGACCGAGCAATTTAATACAGTTTTGCACGGTCTGACGAAGTCCATTTCAAACTACGCAGTCGCCCCTGCAAACGGACTCAAAGACAAGGGCGACAACCTCCATTTCAATTCTGAATCCGCGCGGACACTTGGCCAATCCTACGCCAAAATCATGCTCGAATTCGCGAAACGAAAGTAGTGGTTCTGCTCACGTTTCGACATCCTATCGATCACTATTTGGCCAAACCGGTCTTCCCGGTTTTCGCTGTGTAGAGCATCGATTGCGTTTTTTGATACAGCGTGTTGTTGATCGAAATCGAGAACGGAACGCTCACCGGTAATTTCGTGACGGTCGTGTTCGTCAAGCCCAAACTGGCCAGCGCTGTCTGGAAATTGGCGGTCCGCATCGACACCGCGTATCGCGCAGTTTGAGCGATCGTTGTTGTACCGTTAGTCACTTTCAATCCCAACAAAAACGTGCTGCCATTGAGCGAGCCTGAACCCGCCGAGGTCAGTACTACGCTCGTCGCCACGTTGCCGACATTGATTTGCACCGTCGAACCACCCGGTGTGAATCCTGCGGGAATGCTCATCGTTCCGGTGAATGTGATCGAATCGCTGTTAAGTTTTGCAAAGTTCAATTTGATCACCGGGCTGGTTACAGTCAGTGCGTTCACGGTGGAAGCCGCAATGGTCACCATCGTGGTGCCGGTGACAAGTCCGCCATTTTGATCGCTCACTGTGACAGTCGCCGTATAGGTTCCCGCCGAAATATAAGCATGCGAAACATTCGGTCCACTTCCGCCTGTCCCATCTCCGAAAACCCATGCATACGAAATCGTTCCTTCGCCACCGGTCGCGACGGCGGTGAACGTGATGGATACGCCGGTCGTGGTGCTCGACGGACTGGCGGTCGGGCCGGAGGTCAAAGCCAGATTTGTGACCGGTGCATTTTGTGTATAAAGTTCGGACGAACTTTGGACCGTCGCATCAACTGCGGATCCGCCGGCGATGAGAACGTTGCCGGTGTTGAGCAGCGTGGATGAATGGAATTTGCGCGTGCCGATCATGTGCTGGGTGGTCTTCGTCCACGTATCCGTGGTCGGATCGTATAATTCAGCCGTGTTCACGGACGTGCTTGAATTGGTCGCACCGCCGGTCGCCAACACTTTTCCGCTGGGCAAAAGTGAGAGCCTGTGGAACACGCGCCCTGTCGTCATCAGCGTCGAAACAAACGTCCATTTGCCGGTCGCAGGATCGAACAACTCCGCGCTCGAATTTCCGAATCCACTCAGATCGACTCCGCCGCAGATCAAGACTTTTCCGTTTGCGAGCAATACAGCCGCATGTTGCGTTCGGGCGACGCGCAGGCCACCTGTCGTAAATGTAAATGAATTTGTGCTGGGATCGTACAGCTCGGATCCTGATGTGGGGCCGCCAGTGATCGATGTTCCGCCAGCGATCAATACTTTTCCATTCGGCAACAGTGTCGTCGTGTGCCCTGTTCGTGCGATCAGCATGTTCTTTGCTGTTGCAGTAAACGTGTTCGTCATAGGGTCATATACTTCGGCTTTCAGCGATGGAAAATTCGATGCATTAAATCCGCCCGCCAAGAGCACCTTGCCATTATTCAACAACACCGCGCCGAATTCGCCTCGCGCAGTGATCATGGTTTGGGCCGTTGCAGTGAACGTGTCCATAGTGGGGTCGTACAACTCTGCGGTATTGACGGCGAGATTGGTCGTGCCATACCCGCCCGCCAAAAACACTTTTCCGGACGGCAACAAAATCGCCGAATGCGCATACCGAGGCGCGGTCAGTGTGTGCGCGGATGACGTCCACGTATCGGCAGTGGGATTATAGGATTCCGCGCTGGATATCGCGGTCGGAGTCCCATTCAATCCGCCAGCAACAAATACGACGCCTGATGGCAAAAGTGTGGCCGAATGAGCAGTCCGTGCGCCATGCAGGACCTGAGCAGTTGGAGTAAACGAATCCACGGAATACGCTGCTGAAAGCGCTAAAAGTGACAGGGCTATTGCGGTAGTCCGAACAGTATTGAACATCCGAGTCATCATTTTTATCCCATCTATAAATTCGTTAAATCACGTCCACTAGACGCCATCAGGAGTGTGTGCTTCAAACCATCAAAATGGTTTAATGAATTGTCATCACGCGCTCTTAATATAAATGAGACGGTCGCACTCTCTATGAGTTCAGCGGCGCCGATTTATCCCAGCAACTGCTCCCAACTTGAAACCGTCACGCATTGAAATATCAGATCATCCAGAGCTTCATCAGTGCGTATCAAAGCCAGTGCAGCTTTCGTCTTCGCACTTGGAGCGCCAAAAAGTTTCGTGCCAAGCTTTAACAGTGCCTCGGCCTTACCTTCGGCCTTACCTTCGGCCTTACCTTCGGCCTTACCTTCGGCTTTGCCGATTAATTTTCCGTCTTCAAAAATCCCTTGATACGTCACTGATTCTTTCATACCTCTGACTCCTTTAAGTAACCCATCCACGAAAGGACGATCATATTTTAACCCCATGAGAATATCGATGGAAGTCCAAAACTCGCCGATTGTCCCAGGGTCAGCGATGGTGGCGAGTCGCTCTTCGGCGCGCTTGACCAAATCGGGAAGTTTTTCTGGATCGATTTCGGCAATGAACGCCAGAGGCAATATTCCAAGTCCTGCTTCAATCAATTCCTCTGCTTTGAATTCCCACACGCGGATGACTGTGTAATGAAATTCAAGAATCGTTGATCCGCTCCCGGCATGAACATGTTTCACAATACCCGTGATCGCGGGATTGTCTGCCTCGGGTCTCAGTAAAATCAAGAAACTCTGCAGAGGCAATCCCAGCGCTTTGCTGCCGAGCGCGTAATACAGCACGATTCGGATATCCATGTCGCGAGAATACGAGGATTGAATTTCCACATGCGCCGCGCTGTCGCGATGTTCTCCGAGCAATAAAATCGCATCGGCCTGCGACGCAACTGTGGACAAATCCGCGTTGCACAACTCCGCCTTATCCGTAGCGAACCCAAGGAAGCGGGCCCATGAGGTTGTGTCGAAGCCCATTAAAAAACGGGATGTGTTGTCGAATACTTTTGCCATTCAAAGCCTCAATTGATTTCAATCTTTCGATAACGCCGCGTCACGTTTCGCAAGTGCTTCCGGCTCTGATCGGTCAAAGTTCGCGAAGTGAATGGCCGTTCCCTCAAACGGATCGTAATTCTTTTTCGTCGCGCCCGGACGTTTGAATAACCACGTCAAGAATCCGCCAAAACCACCGTCCTCGCCCCGGCGCAACATCGCTGTACAACGTCTCAAAAAACGCATGAAGCGCCAACTGCGCGATTTGCGCGTTTCGAATAGCCGCGTTTCAAATTCAGCTTTCGCAGCCATTCCATCAGCGCTCATTTTCGCCAACCGCGCTTCCGACACAATAAGCGCCTCGACAATCGCCGGCCAGCGAGCGCAATTGAGCTGCATCAGTTGGTCAAACGCCGCTTGGTTGCTTGGCGACTCCGGCGTCGGATTTTCAGTGAGTGTCAAAATCGGATTGCGATCCTGTTCGTCGTTCCGTAATCCGCACAGACGCTCGTGAAACCGCTCCATCCATTTACCGGATGCCGTCCAATTGAAATACGTCTCCGCGAATTCGCGCCCCTTCGAGCCGAGATGCGCACGTAATTCCGGCCCCTTAAAGAGATGTTCGATGGACGTCGCCAATTCGAGAACGCTTGCTGTTTTCAACAGAATCGCGTTGTCGCCTTCCGCGAGAAATCGTCCCAAATTAGTGTGCGGCAAAATCACCGGCTTGCCCATCGCTAAAAACTCAGGGAGTTTTGACGGCAGTCGAAACGCATTGAACTCATCGTCATGCCCCGGCTGAATCAACACATCGGCGGCATTCAAAACACGCGGAATGGCGGACCATTCGATGCGTCCCAATTTGATTTCAAAGCGGCGTACACCTTCTTCATTCGGACTCAAGAACGGGTAAAAATCCTCGCCCGTCCGCAACAATTTCGTTGGGACTCCGCGCTTGTTCAACTCGCCGACCGCAAGGTAAAGCGTCCGGACATCTTCGCGATTCGCCCAATGCACGTGGCCTGTATATGACACCACGCAATCGCCCGGCTGAATCCCGGCGAATTCCTTTTCGCGCGACTGAGTCTTGTCCGGATTAAAGCGCTCAAAATCAATTCCCGGCCACAGGATTTCGACCGGCTTGTTATAGGGTAAAAACTCCTTGAGCCGATCCATGATCACGCTCACACCATCCGCGCTGGCCAAGAACTCACGGTACAATCGCGGATGCGAAATGTCGTCAGGGATGCGCTTGTCGAGTTCCTGCGGGTCCAGCGAATTCAACTGTGCCGTCGATAAATTTAGAAATGTTTCGGCCAGCCGCTCTTCGTTGTCTTCCAAATGAATCGCGAGTTTGCAGGTCGTCCATTTGCGCCGCAGCGGCTCGACAAATTTCCGCACAATTTCACGCGGCGTCCAGCAGTGAATCACGTCCGGCGCGTCCCCATTTTTGAACAATTCAACACCGGCATTGACGTCAGTAAACGTGACTGCGTTGAACATGGGATCGCCCAGATTCACAACGCTTTCTTTGTTCTTCGGAACGGCGACAGCGCACGCGTGGCCCATGCGGACGAGTTGGTTTGCGAAACCAAAAACGTGGATTGAACTGTTGCAATAAAAGTCGCCGTAGCTGACAAAAAGAATGTTCATTGTGATGTGCCGCCTGCAGTATCGAGCTGTTTGTAAAAAGCGAACGCATGCGGACCGTCGGTCCATTCACGCACACATTCCAATCCCTCGGGCTGGGGCGTTGGAGCCATTTTTTCGAAGCGTAACACCAGCCGAGCGTGATTCGGATACAGCAACTTTCCCGCTCGCGCCATTTCGTCTTCAGCGGCCTTGCGGCTTGCACTTTCGCGGCTGAAAATAAACGGTGGGTCATACAAAATCAGATCGAATTTCCGCTCGGCTTCAGGCTTGTTACTGCGCAATAAATCGTTGATCACCGTCGATACGTCCGAGCAGCGGACTTCAGCGTTTTTGTCAAGTCGCGTTTTCTTCAAATTCTCATTCAACAAATCGGCCGCGATCCGACGCTTCTCAACAAAGAGACAGCGCTCCGCACCGCGCGACAAGGCTTCGATACCCTGCGTTCCGGCACCGGCATAAAAGTCGGCTACGCGAGCATCGAGCAGCAAGCCCGCAGCATCGAGCATCGAAAACAAACTCTTCTTCACACGGTCCAGAATCGGTCGCGTATCGAAGTCGGGCACTGTTTTTAAATTGACGCCTCGAGCGAGGCCGGACATAACGCGCATAACGCTCCAAAAAAAGGAGGACGACCTTTCAAGGTCGTCCAGTTGATCGTTCGCAGTAAATAATAAAACGCGATTTCATTTTATGTCGATGAATTTTTGACCCGGTTCCATTCCTACGAATCGATGCCGGTTCACCGGCGTAATCGGTGTTCGTCCTGGGAAACCCGCCTGTATATCATGGAAGTAACGCAGGTTGTCGCCTTCATCATTTTTCCAACACAGGAACACGATTCGCCCGTCGTACCGCGAATAGAAATCGAGCAGTCCAATGCGGTAGTCTTTCAGCTCAATTCCCATCGTCTCCAACTCGCGCTGGCAACGAAGTACTTCGTCGCGAAATGTGTCCATCTCGCGTTCGAGAGCAAACGCAGCATCTTCGACTGATCCGCCGGGTGGGGGAGTCAGTGGTAGTTTTTTTCGTTCGATCAGCCGTTTTTCGTGCTCATCGAAATTGGTCATGATGTCGCGCACAATTCGCTTTACGAGCGGCAGGGTGCGTTCGGCTTCGTCCACGGTATACAGTTTGATTCGAGCCAAGGCCATTCTCCTGTTGTGTCCCAGCGCGTCCATGTGAAACACGCCTCATTGTGCCCGTCTTGCGCCCGAATTCAACTCACCGCAGCATGCTTTAACGCATGTATTTCTGATCATACTTTGGGAAACGTCATTTCGCGCTGGCCCTGATATTTGCCCTGGCGGTCTGAATACGCGACCGCGCAAGGGTTCGCGCTTTCGAAGAACAAAACCTGCGCGATGCCTTCGTTGGCATATATGCGCGCAGGGAGCGGGGTGCTGTTTGAGATTTCAAGTACTGCACGCCCTTCCCATCCTGGTTCGAACGGCGTCACGTTGACGATGATACCACAGCGCGCATACGTCGATTTTCCGACACACAGCGTGACAACGTTGCGCGGAATCCGAAATGTTTCGACGGTGATCGCGAGTGCAAAACTGTTCGGTGGGATGTCGCAATACGGGCCTTTGATTTCAACCAACCCACGCGGATCAAATGCTTTCGGATCGACGATCGTGCTGTAGACATTCGTGAAGACGCGAAAATCGTCAGCGACTCGAACGTCGTATCCGAACGATGACAGGCCAAACGAGACGACCGGATTTCCGTCTACCGCACGAACCTGTTGCGCTTCAAACGGCGAAATCATGCCGTGCTCGCGCGCCATTTTTTCAATCCAAACATCGGGACAAATACTCATTTAGCTCAACAATCCTTTTTAGTAGCCCTGCACAATTTCTTCGACTTCCAACTCCGGCCAAATCGAATCACGCAGATGTTTTTCGACTCCAAATTTCAACGTACTGAGCGCGCTGTGGCAACTCTGGCAATGGCCGTGCAACGTGACGAAAACACGGTTGTCGTCAAGTCGCACCAATTTAATGTCGCCGCCGTCCGCATGAATCGCCGGACGCAAATCGTGCTCGAGTGCTTCTTCAATCCGCGCCAGTCGCTCGGACGCATTCATCTCCGGCCACGGCTTGCGCGGGACCACCGGTTTCGCGGCGGCCTTTTCCAACACGCGTTGTGCGACTGGCGATGAATCTGGATAGACGAAACCATCAGGTGCGACCTTCATCTTCACATCGATCACTCGAACGGGCGCAGGCGGATTCTTTGCGAGCTCTTCAGCTCCCGGCATCGGCGTCCCGGCCAACCGGTGTGACGTTTCGTATTCTTCACGCGTGATGTGAACGCGATAGTTACCGCGCGCACAACGGGCCAGAATCGCATCAATATCTGGATGGCACGTGTGGCATCCGGCTCCCGCTTTTGTGGCTTTTGAAACCGCATCAACAGTCGTCAAACCACGCAATCGAATCGCGCGCTCCACTGCGCTTTCACTGACTTGAAAACAGTAACACACGAGCGGTTCGCCCGGAGTCGATTTCTCGCGCGGAGCAACATTGCGGTATTTGCGATTTGCATCGTCGAACGCGTCGAGAATCATCACCAGCTTCCGTTGCTTTAATTCAGGAAGCCCGTCCAGTTCCTGGTCCAAATCTTCCGCCGAAATGCGCAGCGCTTCGTCGAGCGTTTTTCCAACGGCCATCGAGCAAAAACACGATCCGCTGGCGATCGGCATTCCAGTCCCAAAATTCTGAAATCGAATATCCATAATACGCTCGTCGGAAACCCGCAGGCGCGCGGAAACGCGCAACGCGTCTCCTCGCGCAATGTGTCCGGAGTCGCCCTGCAACAGCAGCTCGGTTGCCGGATCAATGTCCTTGGCCGTGAGACTGCCGAGTTTCTTCGGACGCAAAAAATGTTCCGCCACTTTCGCGGAGAAATCCATCGTGGCCATGCAGGCTCCAGAGTGCTGCGAATCAAACGACAGCGTCAATTGTATCTGAAAATTTTGCAATTGCCACGCCGCACCCACGCGCTCGATATGGTCTCCCTCCGCGTTTTCGTGTATGATACGTAGACTTTAAAAGGCCTGAGAATATTCAATGCGTATCGTAGCAAGCAATCCCGACGCGATCGGGGATTTCATCATCCGCCAGCCGTTCTACGCCGCGCTTCATCACGCCGGTCATGAGCTTTTTCTGATCGTCCGCCCGCATGTCTTGCCGTTCGTATCACATGTCGCGCCATTCGCCAAAGCCATCGCGCTGCCCGCCGATCCGTACAAAACGGATGTTGCTGCGAACTGGCTTCTTTATGCTGCGCTGATCGAAAAAGTCGAAGCATTCAAGCCAGAACTGATCGTCCTCGCCTCTTATTATTGGACCGCATTTGAAGAGCGATTCGCAACGCAATTCAATGCAATTCCAATCGCTGGGATGTCGGGGCGGCACACCGGAATGCCTCCGACCAACGGACTCCTCTCGCCGGGTGGCCGAGCATTCACGACGCTCGTACAAGTTGATGAACAGTTGCCGGAACTCGAAAAGTATCAAGCGCTCGCTCGTGCGATTTTGAAGTCCGAAATTGAACCAGCTGACCCAAGCATGTCGATGACCTCTACTGATGAGAACGCTGCACGGCTTGAGCTATTCTCGCTGGGATTAAAGCCCAACGATTATTGCATTGTCTGTGTCGGCGGAACGACGAATGTCACGATTAAGACCTGGCCGGCCGAACGCTGGGCCTCGGTGTTATCGAGTTGGATGAACAAGCACGGCGCCCGGATTTTGTTCACGGGTTTGCGCAGCGAAGAGCCTGCCATTGACTCCACGCGCGCCTTGATGAGTGGAGCTGCCGCGCGCACCTTCAAGTGGATCGACGACACAGGCTCAAAGATTGAAACGCTGCTCGGATTGATCGGACTTTCAAATGGATACATCGGCCACGACACGGGTCCGATGCACATGGCTGCCGCTCTGAAAAAACCGGTGTTTGCGATATTCGGCGGTGGACATTGGGGGCGTTTTTTGCCCTCGTCACCGGCCACGCGTGTGCTCACCGCGAAGGTGCCGTGCGCGGGCTGCGGTTGGAATTGTCCATACGAAAAAGCCTACTGTGTCCAGTCCGTTTCGACGGACGACGTGCTTGCCGCGCTCAACGATTTGACTGCGTCCGCCACATCGCGCCGGGACGTTCGAACTTTAGAACTCGCGCCGGACATCGCCTCCGCAATGCTCGCTGAAAGTGCGAAAATCGCCGTCCGTGAGAGGCATGATTTATACGTGTCAAATTCGCTTCTCGCGCAGCGCGATGCGGAACTTGCCGTCGTTAAAACGCACGCGGCTTCTGTTGCGCAAAACGCGGAAGCCAGTCGTCTAGCCGCGTCCGGAGCAGAAGCGGCGTTGAGGCGAATCGATGATATGACTTGGCACGAGCGCATTCGCGACACGGGTTACCGCATTGGAAAAGAAATTGTTTTCGGACGTCGCTATGTTCGCAAGCCGGAAGAGCGACCACTCCCGACGATAACCGTGGTCACGCCCGTTTTTAATTGTGCGGGCTACATCCGCGACACGCTCGAATCGGTGTTGAATCAGAATTATCCGAACCTCGAATTCATCGTGGTCGATGGCGGTTCAACGGATGGAACGATTCACATTCTGAACGAGTACAAAGACCGGATCACGCGCATCATTTCCGAACCGGACAATGGAATGTACGACGCGATTGGAAAAGGCTTCGATGCGTCGAAGGGTGAAATCCTCGCGTACTTGAATGCTGACGATATGTACGAGCCCGGCGGGTTGTTGCGCATCGGCGCGTGGTTCCGCGATCATCCGGACGCGGACGTGGCGTATCACGAAAACACCGTTGCATCGAACGGCTGGCGGTTCGCAAATGTAGCTCAACCGAGCGTCGGAATGTACGACCTCTTAAAGGGGCACATTTTGTTTCAGGACGGCGTCTTCTTTCGCCGCAAAGCGTACACAGCTATCGGCGGCGTGAACCGCGCGTTGCGTCGGGCCGGGGATTACGCGCTTTGGTTGGAGATGTCGCTCTGGTTTAAATTCCATCGTGTGTCCGGGCACGTCAGTTCGTTCCGCGTCCGCTCTGGTCAAATCAGCGAGAACATGGAGGCGTACGAACTGGAGCAGGTCACCGCGCTCGACTCGTTCTCCAAACATGTAACGACCAAGCGTGCGCTGTGGCGATTGCCCGGGCGAATCGGCAACGGCGTGTTGAATTTCATCGAATCGAAATTCCGAACGCGTGAGTTCTTTTATCCGGTCGATTTTCCGAACATGCCACCGCCGCCGTGCGATGAACCCAGCCTACGTGCGCCGTTGCCCGTGTGCCCTTTAAGTGGAGCGCCGCCGGATCGCCTCCTTTTAAGTGCGCGGCATCCGATGCTGCAGGAACTCGATATGCAGCGCATGTATCTGTGCGAGTCGTCGCGCGTCGCGATCAATCATCCCGCGCCCAGCGGCGTGCAATGGAAGCGGCTTCGCTCCAATCGTTTTGCAGTACCGTCGGTGGATTGGTCGAACCCACCCGCCGGAGTCGCTGCGCCTTCTGCGCCGTACGCGTCGCCGTATGCAAAATCAAAGATGGGTGGAACGGCGTGCGAGAGAGTGCTGCGAAGTGCGGCGTGCAAGGTCTTGCGTCCGAACAACGATTTTCTTTCCGCGACGGCCGCCGTTCATCGCAACGCGGTCGCGATGCTCACGCAGTTGTTCGACGCCAACGACACGCGCGTACGTTTTCTCGATGTTGCCGCGCTGGATGGCGGGATGCTTGATGTGGTTGCGAGCAAGACAAAGTGGCAACGCGCGGGCGTTGAATCCGATCCGGCTCTGGCGGCGGTGGCTCGCAATCGGGGGCACACCATCGTCGAATGTTCAGAGGCTGAAGCCGCCTGCGTGCTCCCAGCCGATGAGCAATTTCACATCGTCCATCTCGGCGCATTGTTACCGTATTTGGCGAATCCAATTAAGACCGTCAACGCGTTAAAGAATCTGCTGACGCCTGGTGGTGTGCTCGTGATGGGTTCGCCGAATCTTGATTCTAAGCAACAAGAATGGTTCGGGCCGGCGTGGGCGCATTGGCACCTGACCCGGTGGCACGCGTTGTATTCGCGGCGGGCATTTGAAGAACTTGCGCGGCTGGCCAGCATGGACATCATTCTCTCGGGTAGTTTTTCGCACGCGGAATGGACAGCGTTTGGAATGCACTTCCAAGCGCATGGACTGGCGTGGTCTGTGCCGGAGATCAGCGCGATTCCGGAAAGCGCGTTTCAACACGCGGGGCGAGTTCTGCGGTTTGTGTCAAGCCCGTGGGACTATTCGGGGCGCGGCGACTGGATCACAGCGGTTTTGAAATCGAAGTAACGCGCGTGCTTGGTGTATGCTGTCGAGACAACCACCCTTTTTTATGGAACGAAAAAATGAAGCAGAGAATTTCCGCCGCCCTCGTTGCGGCACTTGCGTTGATTACGTGTTACGAACTTTCAGCTGGTGAAGGCCCGAAGCCTCCGCCGAAAAAAGCGGTACTGCCGGACGCTGCGAAAGTTGAGCTTGAAAAAGGGCTCACATCACTGGGTAAAGAAATCGACGCCCTGAAAGTGGAATTGAAAG
>Ga0194061_1000327_pt1 | contig 29332 bp, 36 predicted proteins | sample SepL2221m_MetaG_FD_163423 | JGI IMG/M metagenome (GOLD analysis project Ga0194061, IMG submission 163423) | Anoxic zone freshwater microbial communities from boreal shield lake in IISD Experimental Lakes Area, Ontario, Canada - Sep2016-L224-21m | ecosystem: Environmental > Aquatic > Freshwater >... | reverse complement strand
CGCCACTTCGCCCAACGCAACCTTGGTCGCCGCAACATCGCGGCGGTGCTGGTACTCGACTTGGCCCTCTTTCAGGCCACGATCACCAATGGTGATGCGATGTGGCACGCCAATGAGCTCCCAGTCGGCAAACATCGCTCCAGGGCGCTCACAGCGGTCATCCAGCATCACATCCACACCCGATGACATCAGATCAGCATACAACTGCTCTGCGGCGGCCTTGACATCGGGAAAACGGTCCGGGCTGATTGGGCACAGCACCACCGTGAAAGGTGCCAGCGCATCCGGCCAGATGATGCCCCGCTCATCGTGGTTTTGCTCAATGGCGGCGGCAGGCAAACGGGTTATGCCGATACCGTAACAGCCCATTTCCATGAACTGCGGCTTGCCGTTCACATCCAGAAAAGTGGCATTCATGGCCTTGCTGTACTTGGTACCCAGATAAAACACATGGCCGACCTCAATGCCGCGTTCAATGGCCAGCAGGCCTTTTCCGTCTGGTGACGCATCACCAGCCACCACATTGCGCAAATCGGCGACGAGTTCAGGCCCGGGCAGATCACGCGCCCAGTTGACGCCTGTGATGTGGAAGTCTTCAACATTGGCACCACAAATCCAGTCACTCATCATGGCCACCTCACGGTCAGCAACGATTTTCATCGGCTTCTTCAGGCCAATGGGGCCCAGATAACCTGGCTTGCAACCGAAATGCTCTTCAATCTCTGGAATCGACGCAAAACGAAAATCACTCAGGCCTGGCAACTTGCCAACCTTGACTTCATTCATGTCATGGTCACCGCGTAGCAGCAGCAACCAGACCTGGGTTTTGGTAACGTTACCTTTGTCATCTTTGGTGTCAGTCGCCAGCACCAGGGACTTGACGGTGGTTGAGAGCGGCACACCCAGCAGCAACGCTACGTCTTCGCAGGTACTTTTCCCGGGTGTCGGAACCTGAGTCATGGCTTGGGCGGCAGTCTTGCGCGGGCCGACAGGGCACAATGCCTCGGCTTTTTCCATGTTGGCAGCATAGTCGCTGCCGGGGCAGTAAACGATGGCATCTTCGCCAGTGGCTGCAATCACCTGAAACTCTTCACTCAAGTCGCCACCAATCGCGCCGCTGTCAGCCGCTACGGCCCGATAGGTCAACCCAAAGCGGTCAAAAATTTTCCGGTAAGCAGTGGCCATGACCTGGTAACTAGCTTTGGCAGAATCTTGATCACGGTCAAAACTATAGGCATCCTTCATCGTGAACTCACGCCCACGCATCAGGCCAAACCGGGGGCGGCGCTCATCCCGGAACTTGGTCTGAATTTGGTACAGATTCTTGGGCAATTGCTTGTAGCTTTTGATTTCCTGGCGTGCAATGTCAGTGATCACTTCCTCACTAGTAGGCTGCACCACGTAATCACGGTCATGCCGGTCCTTGATGCGCAGCAGCTCGGGGCCATTGGTGGTGAAACGCCCGGTTTCCTGCCAAAGCTCAGCCGGCTGGATCACCGGCATGGTCAATTCCACCGAGCCCGCACGGTTCATTTCTTCCCGAACAATGGCCTCCACCTTGCGAATAACCCGTAACCCCATCGGCATATAGGTGTAAATACCAGCGCCCAGCTTCTTGATCATGCCTGCGCGCATCATCAGCTTATGGCTGGCAACCTCGGCGTCAGCAGGCGCCTCTTTGAGGGTGGAAATGAGGAATTGGGATGCTTTCATGGGGGTGACTCGCGAACTACATTGGCCCTCGCCCCTTGATACACGGCGCTTGCTGTGCATAATGAACGAAGTTTAAAAATTGGGGTTTGATTATGCTCGACCGGGACGGCTTTCGGCCCAACGTCGGCATCATCCTGCTCAACCAGCGAAATCAGGTATTTTGGGGCAAGCGCATACGAACCCATTCGTGGCAGTTTCCACAGGGTGGCATTGACCGGGGAGAAACCCCCGAGCAAGCCATGATCCGTGAACTGCACGAGGAAGTGGGGCTCCTCGCGGAGCACGTCAGCATTGTTGCCCGTACCCGAGACTGGTTGCGCTACGAGGTGCCGGACCGTTATATTCGCCGCGATGCACGCGGCCACTACAAAGGCCAGAAACAAATCTGGTTTTTACTCAAATTGCTGGGACACGACTGGGATTTAAACCTGCGTGCCACAGACCATCCCGAATTCGACGCATGGCGTTGGAACGACTACTGGGTGCCGCTGGAAGCAGTTGTCGAATTCAAGCGTGGTGTCTATGAGATGGCATTAACCGAGCTCTCCCGCTACCTGCCGCGCAATGAGACTCGCAACCGGTTCCTGCGCCATGGGCATCGCTCCCAGGAAGTCGGTGGCGAGTCACAAACCGCAATGCAAGGCAATGAGGGCATGGAGTTACCCCCGGGCGCGACATTTGAGCCACCCCCCGAAACCAAAATCAATACCCCCGGATAAGCAAAGGCTACCGGGTCAAAACCAGGTTGTCCCGGTGCAACATTTCGGGTTCGGCCGCATAGCCCAGCAGTTTCTCTATCTCGGCTGAAGGCTTGCGGCACAGCAGACGCGCTTCCGAACTCGAGTAGTTGGCTAGGCCACGGGCAATTTCCAAACCCGCTTCGTCACGCACAGCGATCACATCGCCTCGTGAGAAGTCGCCTTCAACCTGCACCATGCCGATGGGCAACAGGCTCTTGCCCTCGTCGCGCACCTTCACGACCGCGCCCGGGTCTACCACCACGGACCCGCGCAACTGCAGATGGTCAGCCATCCACTGCTTGCGGGCCTGATTCTTCTGGGTTTGCGCCACCAGCAAGGTGCCAATGGCCTCACCCTGCGTCAAACGAATCAGCGCGTCGGGCTCCCGCCCCCAGGCAATCACGGTGGAGGCGCCTGAGCCCGCTGCCCGCTTGGCAGCCAAAATCTTGGTGATCATGCCGCCACGGCCCAGACTGGAGCCGGCACCGCCAGCCATCGCCTCCAGCGCCACATCACCCGCACGGGCTTCATGCACAAATTCTGCGTTGGTGTCCTTGCGGGGGTCCGCCGTAAACAATCCCTTTTGATCGGTCAGAATGACAAGCGCATCGGCTTCAACCAGATTGGCCACCAGCGCACCCAAGGTGTCGTTGTCGCCGAACTTGATTTCGTCATTGACCACCGTGTCGTTTTCATTGATGACCGGCACCACACCGAGCTTTAGCAACGTGAGCAGGGTCGAGCGGGCATTGAGATAGCGTTCACGGTCAGCCAGGTCGGCATGGGTCAGCAACACCTGCGCACTGCCAAGCCCATTGAGTTTGAGCTTGGTCTCGTACATTTGCGCAAGCCCCATCTGCCCCACGGCAGCGGCAGCCTGCAACTCTTGAATCGCTTTAGGGCGTACCGTCCAGCCCAAGCGCTTCATGCCCTCGGCAATGGCACCGCTGGACACCATGATGACTTCGCGGCCATCCCGAATCAGGTGCGCCATCTGGCGGCACCACTCACCAATGGCGACTTCGTCCAGACCACGGCCATCATTGGTGACCAGACTGGAACCCACCTTGACCACGATACGACGCGCATCGCGCAAGACCAACGAGCTAGAAATATTTACCATATTCGCCTGTAGCCCTCGTCCACCATGCGCAGACTGCTACTGTTTTTATAGTGATGTTATGCGTCAGGGATTACCACAAATCGTGGGTCAATGACCTCAGGTGTCTGCTCAGCCAGTTGCTGTGCCTTGACGTGCTTGTAGATTTCCTTCACCAAGGGCTCGCAGCCTTCACGCGTCAACGCCGAGATTTCAAACACCGGGCCCTTGAACTTGAACCGCTTCACAAAATCCTTGATCAATGCCGCGCGCTGATCGGATGCCACCATATCGAGCTTGTTGAGTACCAGCCAACGGGGCTTTTTGTACAGCTCAAGGTCGTACTTCTTGAGCTCATTCACAATCGCTTTCGCCTGCTCCACCGTATCCACGTCTTCATCAAACGGCGCCACATCCACAATGTGCAACAGCAAACGGGTGCGACTCAGGTGCCGCAGGAACAAATGGCCCAAGCCGGCACCTTCCGATGCGCCCTCGATCAGCCCCGGCAAATCAGCAACCACAAAACTTTGCTCTGGCCCGACTCGTACAACGCCCAAATTGGGGTGCAAAGTAGTGAAGGGGTAATCGGCAATGCGCGGGCGCGCATTGGAAATCGCGGTAATAAAGGTCGACTTTCCCGCATTGGGCATGCCCAACAGGCCCACATCAGCCAGCACTTTCAATTCAAGCTTGAGATTCTTCTTTTCACCTGGCCAGCCAGGCGTCTTCTGGCGCGGCGCGCGATTAATGGCACTCTTGAAGCGCAGGTTGCCAAAACCGCCATCGCCACCCTTGGCAATGGTGATTACCTCGCCCGCCTTGAGCAATTCAAACAAGACCTCGCCCGTTTCGGCGTCAGTGATGATGGTGCCCACCGGCATTTTCAAGGTGATGTCATCACCCGCGGCGCCAAACATATCGGAGCCCATGCCGTGTTCGCCGCGCTTTGCATCATGTCGGCGCGAGAAACGGAAGTCCACCAGGGTATTGAGGTTGGGGTCCGCCACCGCGAACACGTGGCCTCCACGACCACCGTCCCCACCATTGGGGCCACCAAACTCTTTGTACTTTTCATGCCGAAACGAGACGCAACCCGCCCCGCCGTCTCCAGCAGAGATATCAATATAGGCTTCGTCAACGAACTTCATGGTGCTAATGCGTGGTTATAAACGAAAAACCCCGCGCTTTCGGCGCAGGGTTTCTAGGGAAGAGTCACCGCAGGTCAGGCTGCAGTCACGTTCACCGTGTGTTTGTTCAGCGCACCCTTGGTGGTGAACGAAACATGTCCTTCTGTCAACGCAAACAAGGTGTGATCCTTGCCGATGCCAACATTGGTTCCGGGATGGAACTTGGTGCCACGTTGACGAACGATGATCGCGCCGCCGCTGACCAATTCGCCGCCAAATTTTTTCACACCGAGCATTTTGGGCTTCGAATCGCGCCCGTTTCGCGTAGAGCCGCCGCCTTTTTTCTGTGCCATGACCTTATCCTACGATAGCGCCGATTTGCAGTTCAGTGAACAGCTGGCGGTGACCTTGACGTTTCTGATAGTGTTTACGACGGCGCATTTTGAAAATGCGCACTTTGTCGTGCTTGCCCTGAGACAGTACTGTGACTGTTACAGTTGCGCCGGACACCAAGGGCGTGCCAACCTTCAATTCAGCGCCGTTTCCGACAGCCAGAACCTGGTCGATCACAATCTCTTGGCCTACGTCCGCAGCAATCTGTTCTACTTTAATTTTTTCGCCAGCAGCAACCCGATATTGCTTGCCACCGGTTTTTATGACCGCGTACATGTTGACCTCTTTGTCTTGACCCTGCTGATTTGACATCAGCAGATGTGACCCTACGGACGAATTTCCGCAGAGCCCAAGATTATAACATTCTCGCCCCTGTAGTGCAAATGCACTGTCTCGCCGTGAAAATGGCACGCTGCATTTCTATACAATCCTGCATCTAACCAACCGCTCAACTGCCTTGCAAGCCACCTCATCCGGCTCATCGACCGGGCTTTCCATCGTCGAACAGGACATGCTCCAGGTCGATCAGGTCATCGCGCGCAGACTCGATTCTGGCGTTCCCCTGGTTGGCAGCGTCGCCCACTACATTATTTCTGCCGGTGGCAAGCGCCTGCGCCCGGTTCTGCTGCTGCTGTGCTGTGGTACGTTAGGGTTTAAAGGCGAGCAGCGCTTTAACATGGCAGCTGTGGTCGAATTCATTCACACGGCAACCTTGCTGCATGATGATGTGGTGGACGACTCTGCGCTGCGACGCGGCAACCCCACAGCCAATGCAAAATTTGGCAACCCCGCCAGCGTTTTGGTTGGAGACTTTCTCTACTCCCGCGCGTTCCAGATGATGGTTGACACGCAAAGCATGCGCATCATGGAAGTGCTGGCCAACGCCACCAACATCATTGCTGAAGGCGAAGTGATGCAGTTGATGAACATGCACAACGCCGAGCTGGACGAAGCTGGCTATTTACAGGTCATACGCTCCAAAACCGCCAAGTTGTTTGAAGCCAGTGCACGTGTGGGAGCTATTCTGTCAGAGGCGAGCGCCAGTATGGAAGAAGCCTGCGCCGACTACGGCCAAGCGCTTGGCACCGCATTTCAGGTCATTGACGATGTGCTGGACTACACCGGGGACGCCGCCGTCATGGGCAAGAACCTGGGCGACGACCTGCGTGAGGGCAAGGCGACCCTGCCGTTGATCGCCGCGATGCAACGTGGAACAAAGGCCGAGTGCGAAACGATACAGCAAGCCATCGAGACGGGTGACGTTTCGATGCTGAACACCGTTATCGCCATTGTGAAGAAAACTGGTGCATTGGACACCGCGCGCCTTGCTGCGCAAAAGGAAGCCAAACGCGCGATTGATGCTGCAATGCTACTCCCCGAGGGGCCGCACCGAGAGTGCATGATCCATTTAGCCTCGCAATTGCTGGACAGAAACCACTGATTTTTGCAAGATCACCAGGCTCCTCGATCGGTCACGACCGGCCTATGATGTGCGAACTCCAGATCAAGGTAGCTCGAACTGAACACGAACACCACCTCTGCCTTTCCTGACCTCACAGAGCACCACGAAGTGCGTGAGGGGCGTATCGTGCGCGGCCACAACATGACCTTCCACGCGCCGGTATTTGGAGAAGTTGTATCTGCTGGCGGAAAAATCCGGTTTGAAAACTCAGTCGGCTGGGGCACGGCCATGAACCCGGCGGGCCACATTCATGCCATGAAGCGAGCCTTCAATGCCACTTTGCAGGCGCCGGGTGGCATCGTCGACATAGCGTCGGCCGAAAGTTGTCTCATCATCGGGCGCGAAGTGACCGTGCGTGAGGCCGTCAAATGCCAGATCTTTGCGCACACCCTGCACGTAGGCACAGCCACCGGATGCATGATCGCTGGTCGCAACATCGACATCCGTCGTGCCAGGCCCCACAAGCACGAGCCCAACATGATCACGATGGTTGTGCCAGAACTTCCCGATTTGGGCGACCAGCTTCAACCACTCCATGACGACATAGCGCAGGCAAAAAGCCGAGTGGAGGAACTGACCACCAGCATTGATGCTTTGAAGGCCGACCCAACGCTCGCCCAATACTTGACCATCAGGGGCAAAGTGAGAACTGGGATGCTCAAGCTCACCAGCGACCAGACTCAAGGCTACTTGCAGATGGAGGATCGACTCGGTGGGACGGCGCAGGCATTGGAAGCCGCAGTCGCAGAGCGCCGTTCTTTGAGCAAGGCCTTGGTCGCGGTCACCGCACAGGCGCAGGCGTTGGTCGATGGACAGGCGGCACTACTGTCCGACTGCCGCTGCAAAGTCGCCCATGTGGACGGCGAGACCATCGTGCGCCAATTGCTCGAAGTGCACGACGACCCAGACCTGAGTTTGATCCCGTTGCCGATGATTCCAAAAATTCTGTTCCGCAACGACGCATCAGTGAAGATGCTGTATGCGGTGCATGAAGGAACGCTGAATTGGACAGCCGGAGGTCAACCGATCTGACTGCGTTTGATACAATTATTTAATCAAACGGGGTGTAGCTCAGTCTGGTGGAGCGCTACGTTCGGGACGTAGAGGCCGGAGGTTCGAATCCTCTCACCCCGACCAGAAAAGTCAATATTCATGCGGGTTGCGACGTAAGTGGTTGCTAAAGTTTGTAGTTTAGTTTACAGTAAACTACAAATGCACCCTTCCCTTGCCCACCTTTTATTTGGCGAACTGCAGTTCTTCACTGCTCAGCCACAACGAAACCCGAAAGCAGCAACAGTGCGCGTAGTACTTTTGTCATAATTTCCTCCATATTAAGCAATAAATACATTTCAAAGATCAATGGCCGGCTGGTCTATTCCTTTACTCGCCCGCTTCAGTTATTCTCCAGTCTAGACAAGCGACATCAAGCTCTGGTTTCCCCAAATACAGTTCTGGCCATGGTTCATTCCCCTTGAAATCATGACCAATTTATTCTCGTTTTTAATGCAAATTTGAATAATATGAAGCAAGCAGCAGCGCACTGGAATTGCGTCTGGCCCAAGTCAACCCGAACGCGCTGAGCCCCAGAGTAGCACTGAAAACCTTGTACCAATTGAAAGGGCTGGCCGATTCAGGATCGAAGGAGCTCTGAAGTGGAAAGAAACGGTCCGACCCGCCTAGGGGCCGGACCAACACGTTCACTGGACGGTCGCTTACGGTAGTCGGCTGAAGTTCACCAACTTAGTGCTGCCGTCGTACCACTTGCCTGCCAACGTAAAGGTTGACGTGTCCCCAGTGATGGGTCCATCGTCATAGGCTGACGCGTTGTACGTCAAATGAAACTTTTTGGTAATGCCGTCATAGCTCCACGAGCAGGTCTGTTTACCCGCGCTGACGCTGTTTGTGAACTCCTCCCAACTACAGGAACCATTGGCACTCAAAGTAATGTTTTCATAGTACTGGCTAGCCGAACGCGTCGTGTCGGTATAGAGGTAGTTGCCCGCCAACTGGGCCATGCTTACCAAACTTACCAGTTGCTGTTGTGGCATGACCTGAAGACCCGGCCAGTAGGCCTTATTACCCAATTTGTCGACTGCAATTAATTGAAACCCGGGGTAGAACCCGGTAGGAAGTTCAGGCATCATGAAACTTGCGCTGTAAACATGATCGCCATCGGTGTCGGTCAGTGACGCCAATTCATATAGCTGTCCGCCGCCGAGGTCGTAATAGGCCTTGACCGTGCTAACCGAGTCCCCAGCAACCTCTGCAAACAGGTTGATGAAAGACTTGCCTGTCACCTGAGTTGGCGTCAGCCATGCGCGCGGAATCTGAATTCCAGAGCCACCCACGGTGCCGGTAATGGAGATAACCCCCCAGTCCACCTGTACGCACCAGCTCGTACCAGAGGTTCGCCTGGAATAGTTATCATCGACGGATACCGAAATAGCATTGCTGCCGGTGTGCAAAAGCCCTACCGGAATGTTAAAAATGTTGTAGAACCAGGCATCGTTGCTGCCGTTGAGAACACCCACTTTGGTACCGTTGACCGAAACCGTATCGATTTCGGGGTTTCCGGACTCGGTCGACGTGTCCACGTCATACACGGCCATTTTCAACGTCGCTGCGTTGATCGCCGGATTTTTTGCACTGACATTTATCTGGAAGTCGATGCTGCTGGTGCCCGACGAGCGACAATGGTAAGTTCCCAACATGGCTCCAGCGGTGTCGCCCACCTTGGTTCCGAATTCGTTGGCCGACAACACTGGCATTGGTTCGGCGACATAGGTGGCGCGGGTGGCCCGCGTCAAGCTGCTCGAAGCTTCTGATTTCAACGGCAAGCCGGAAATCTGCTCTAAATTGAATGCTAGGCTTGGCGCTGCGGTATTACTTTGGGCAAACACCGACGACGAACAAGCAAAAATCAGAGCTGCGCAGGCTGGAAAAGCAAGTATTCGATGCCAAATATTGCTCGGCGGAGCAAAAAATATAGATTTTATAAGCACAAATTATCTCCCGTTAAAATCAACGAAACTTCGACTAAAACACAGTAACGCCACCAATTTTTCATATCGTTTCTGTTACTTATATCACTATACCAGTGAAGGATTACATCTACAAGCAGTAGGATCCTATTCTAGGCGGTGACGGCACCAATGCCGAAAGACGCGATGCGCCCTGTCCTCAACTGATTGGAAAGATTCCAAATGGCAAGCGCGGTATTCCTGGCACGCGACCCGGCGCTTTGGTTGACCGCTGCGCGCAGTTTTCTGTAGTAGCCGGATCAATTGCCCAAGCGGATTGAAGTCATGGCCTGAATGACACCCTTGATCGGTCGCCATACCGCATGGAAACCGGCGCCAATTCCCCAGCGGCCCCTATCCGGCAGGTCCACCCAGAAGTAGTCAAGCTGCGGGATTTCCTTGTTTTGAACCTCCTCGATTACTTCAAAAACCCTCACACAGCTTGGCACATGATCAACGGGTGACCGTTTCTTTCCACCAGTTAGGGCTGGCCGACACCACCTCGCCCGACTCCTGAATGGCATTGGCGATATCCAAAGCGATTTGTCCGGCGGCAGTTGGCAGGACGTACCAGTTGCCGAGAATATTCAAGCGCTGCCCCAGCATATAACCCTTGGTTGCTGCCCAGGCCTGAATTTGTGCATCGCTCCAATCTGGTTTGAAATTGACAATGACTCCGCCTGGCAATGCCAACAGACGACCAGCTGCTGAGCCCCCTTCACGGTAGACCGGCGACGAATTGGCGTCAATCGATCGAGAGCTGCCACTGGTATTGATCGTCACGAATGGAGCATTTGCGGAGCTTTCAGTGCTTCGTGTGCCTGTTGTTGCTGGCGTAGTCAATTTCGCAACCAAATTTGGCTGTGGCGTGATCGTGCGCTGAATTCCGCCATCGTAATAGTAGGAAGTCTGAGCGGCGGAGGTAATAACCAAAGCGCTCAAAGCGAGTCCGATGGACACCTTGGGAATCAGACGAGCCATTGCAGCTAATCGTGCAATGCCAGTGGTGTTGTGATTGAATTTAGTCATGTTCGTTCCTCTCGCTCAATATCCGTAAACCTTGATGCCCCACGCTGACAGCGATCCGGTATGGCCAGCCTTGCCATCACGTACCGACAGTGTCCAATTGCCGTCTGCTGCCTCGCCCATTAGACGTGCCACGCCGAAGCGGATGCCGTCTTTCAAAGCATCCGTGCAAGGAACGACGGTTGAGCTATTTGGAACCACGCAATTGTGTGTGACGGCCAGCGTGCTATGGGTGCCAGCCGGACTTGTAAGTATGATTTCCAAGTCTCCAAATTCAGCGTGGTTGCTGGTCACGTTGATGTCAACGAACTCCAATTTGGTAATGCCACTGCCGCTCAGGGCGATGGTCGATGTGATACCCGGTGCGTTATCGGGGATTGTCAGCGGCGTAGCGATTGGTGCTGTAGCGTTAGATGTTTTCTGTGCAGACAGGTTGCTCCAAGTCTGCGCCGCCTTCACCGCTGCAGTGGCATCAATGGCACCATAGCCGTAATTGTGACTGACCTTGTAACCGCCACCGTTGGTGACCCAGTCTGGGTTCGTGGCGTCGTTTTTGCGGGCGGTCCTGGCAAGGATCGCTCGCACGTCGCGCCACGTCAGGGCCGGGTTGGTTTCTAGCAGTAAGGCTACCGTACCAGATGCCTCCGGCGTGGCCGCTGAGGTGCCATTCATGCAACGGGTGTAGTTAGGCTGACCGGCGTAGTCGTCGGGCTTGGTGGTGCCGTCGTTGTAGCCTGGCGTGCCCGTAATGTCGACAGTAGTGGTCGTGTGAGTACTGCAAAATTCTCCACCGAAAGCCATAACCAGGAGGTTTGATCCGGATTCGGAATACGAGGACTTTTGCCCCTGATCGTTAAGAGAACCAATTGCCAGAACGCCCTGGTAGTTGGCTTGGCCATCGTAGTCGGAGCGGTCATTTCCGCCAGCACCATTGCCAGCGGCCCAGGTGTAGACCACGCCTTTACCTCCACGCCCGGTATTGACCCCGGTGTCGATGGCACTGCGCCATACTTCGTCCGACGGGGCGATAAGGCCATTGCCATCGGTGGCACCATAGCTATTGCTGTAAATGTGATTGGACGTCAAGTCTTTCGTGACCGAATCTGCCCCGAAACTGCCAGTTGTAGCTGAAAGCAGGTTATACCCAACCACACGAGCGTTGTAGGCCACACCTGTCACGCCAATGCCGTTGTTTCCCCTGGCAGCAGCCAAACCAGCGCAACTGGTGCCGTGTGAGCCCGTTGTGGATGATGGGTCACCATAGGCATTAACCCGGTAATCCCAACTCTTGCCGGGAACCACATGGAGGTCTTCGTGATTGATGTCGAGACCATCATCAACAATCGCTATCTGGATGCCGGTACCGGTAGCGTAGTTCCAGGCTCGCAATACATTCAAATCTTCACCAACTTTGCCAGGGACGTTGTCACGCCCGTGCTGGCCGGTATTTTTTAAATGCCACTGATCAGCGAACAATGGATCATTTGGAATGATGTCGGCAACCGGTGCGAAGGAACCTGGGCCTCTGACCAATCCGCTTAACGTGACCACCACATCGGTATAAATAGTCCCTAAAACCGAGATGGAACTGACGGTATAGCGGCCCGTGCTGGCGTCGAAGCTGTCGTAGGTGCGCGTTGGAACTCCATTGCCGATGCTAACGATAGAGCCAAAAGTGATATCAAGGTCGTTGTAACGGGTATCGCCGAGTACGATTGAGCCAACAGTCAATTGGGTGGGCTTTGCCGGGTCCCACGTCGTACCGGCTGTCGCACTGCAGCAAGCCATAGCAACTAGCGTCGCAAGGGCAGTCAATTTAAATTCCATAGAATTTCTTGGCATAAGATATCCTTTGCAACAGCGATGGCGGCACCGCTTCTTAAGTCTGAACATGAAACGTCCGCGACTTTTTAACACGTCTGCCGCTAATTTGCTGAGCCGGTCTGAGATTTTGCTCAAGGCATACCCTCCCCACTTGGATTTTTGATGCCTCGCATTGGAAATGAATGCTGTGGCAAGCAGCAAAAAATGTCCCAAATAACGCTCAGGGCAGGGCTCGCACCCCGACCATGAAAGTCGTCATTTTGGTATCTCAGGCAAGAAAGCTCAGGGCTATTGCGGAGCGCCAAACAAGTAGCCCTGCCCGCCATCCACGCCGGCTGCGGCCAAGGCGGCAACCTGCTCGGCGGATTCAATCTGCTGGGCAATGACTGTGACGTCCAGTGAATGGGCCAGCGTAACAAACGAGACCAGCAGCGCATTGCTACCGGCTGGAGCCACGAGTTCAAGTAACAACGCGCCACTGAGCTTCACGTAGTCGGGCACCGCATTGCGCAGCATCTGTACCGCTTGCGGGTCCAAGCCAAAATGATCGATGCCAAATGCAACCCCGTGCTCACGAGCCATTTGCCGTACACGCGTAAGCGCCTCACTGTTGCGCAAAGCCCCGAACTCGGATACTTCCAGCGCAACGCGCTTCGCGTCACTTGCCAGAGACGCCAGACGTTCGGACAGCCAGGCTACGAAATCTGTGTCACCAATGCTCTGCGGCGACAGATTGATGGCCAGCTTGTTGGTGCCTGCCTCAGGGTCTCGCAAATGCTCCAACGCCAGGGTCACCATGGCACGGTCTACGTCCGTCATTAGGCGGTGGCGTGCCGCCATGGGCATAAAGCTAGACGCGGGCACCAGCTCACCCTGCGCGTCGACCAAACGGGCCATACACTCCGAGTGAATCAGCTCGTTGGCATCGCGCAGGCGCACGACCGGTTGGCGCACCAGGCGCCAGCGGCTTTCTTCAAGCGCCGATTGAATCAGGGTACGCCAGCCAAACGAACCCAGAGCCGAGTTTTCGTCTTGCACATCGGGCAGCACCACAAAACCATTGCGATCAGATTGGCGCGCCGACTCCACTGCCAAGTCAGCCCGCGCAAACACGTCGGAGCGTTTATCGCTGTAGCGGAAGAAGGCCACACCCATGTTGATCCCCACCATTTTGGCGGGTGCAAAATCTGCCAATAGCGTCAGGGTGCGCCGGCGCAATTCCGTTGCCAGTTCGGCAGCGTGCGCGTGGGTCAGGTCTACTAGCAAAAAGCTGAAACTGAATTCATTACTGCGCGCCAAAATGGTCAAACCCACCGCGGCAAAAACCACTCTGGCCCCATCGGCCAGCACCCGCATGATGTGTTCACCCGCAGCAAACCCATGCTCCCGGTTGAGTAGGCGCATGTCGTCCAACTCTACCGCCACAACAGCCGCCAGAGCAAACTGGTGCTCACCCTGCAGCAGCTCCACCAATCGCAGTTCAAACCCACGGCGATTGGCCAAGCCTGTCAAATCGTCATCGTAGGCCTGTTTGCGTAGGCCTTCGGCTCTGGCCGCCTCGGCGTCGAGCATCTCACCCACGCGTCGCGACATCTGGTTCATGGCCACCACCACGCTGGCCAATTCCGGCGCCCTTGGTCGCAGTGTGATCTGCTCAAACTTCTTGACCTGCACGTCATTCGCTGTTTTCTCGATGGCCTTGAGCGGCAGCAAGATGTAGTGCAGCACCAGCCCCATCAAAACCCAATGACGTTGCGTAAAACGACAGCAACCACAGCAACTGTTCCATGGCGGTGGTCCACAGGTGCTGATAGGCAAACGTGGGCTGGCTATCAACCAGCACCTTACCCAACTGGCGCCAACCTGAACCCACAAACGCCTCGCCCGTGGTCGTCTCTATCGGCACCATGCGCACAAACCAGACCGGCACACCCTCAACTTTTTCTGGCAACACCCGGCTCACTATCGGCTGACGGTTTGGGTCCAGCACCGCAATCCGCTTGAAGTACCCCCGGTCAAACACACTGCGCACCTGCGCTTCCGCCAGCACCGTGTCACCCTTGCCCAGCGCCTGCCCCAGTGTGACCGACATGGCAGTTGCCGCGTCCTGCGCGTGCGAGGCAAGCTGCTGCTCCAGGTACTGGCGCGTGCCCGCTACGGACACAGCCAACACTGCGGCCAGCACCGCCAGGAAAAGGACAGAGAGGACCAGAAAAATCTGGCAGCGCACGGTCATGCAGCGGTCTCCAATTCATACACCTTTTTGCGACGTTTTTTGGACGGTAACTCGCTGGCAATCCAGCCCATGGCCAAAATCACCGTAATGGTCAGCGCATTGGCCGGTATCTGCAAATTGAAATCCACCGTGCTGTGCATCAGCAAACCCACAATCGCCATGGCCACACCAAAAGCCACGCCCCAAGGCAACACCGACTGCCGTTTTGCCGTCACGCGCAGCACAGTACCTAAAGTCAATGCTACCAGTGCCCCCAAAATTCCCAGCCCCAGCAAGCCAAAGTCAGACGCGATCTCCACAAAATCATTGTGTGTGTGGTCTACAAACGTGTAGCCGTACTGCGGTGTGCGATAACCGATAAACACGTTGTAGAAACTTCCCCCCCACTACCCACCAGCGGAAAGTCTTTGACCAGCGCAATGGCAGTGCGGGCCGCCTCGGTGCGGGCTTGTATGGACTCTGCCTTGCCGCCCGAAGCATCCGTCAACTCCGTGTCCTGAATGCGCTCCACCACTTTCTCCAGCCCTACGCCGGTTCCTACTATCAGCACGTCAATGATGATCAGGCTGACAATGAGCGCAATGGTCTGCGGTGCGGTCTTGCGCGCCAGCACCACGCCGGCCAAGCCCACCACCAGCATGGCCACAAAAAATGCCGTGTTACCCATGCGCGAACGGGTCAACACTAATGCAATCACCATGATGACCAGCAGCAAGCGCAGACGCATCTTGGGGCTCAGAACAAATGCAATAGCCGCTTTCAGCTTGGCCTGCCAAGTGTGCCCTGTGGGCTTGCTATCGCCCAAGCGGGCCAACATCAAACCTACTCCCACAGAAAGGCACATACACAAATATCCAGCCATTTATTGTGATAGACGAAGGTGCCCTTCATGCGGTCGTGCAGGAGATCAACGAAGAAAAGCGTGCACTGCGCCTGCACTGAGAACAGCACCGCCCCAATCACGGCTTGCAACACGCCGCTCCACACCAGAACCTGCGCCAACGTGTCCAATCGGCTGTTTGTGCGCACGCACAGCACAGCCACCAAGAACACACTCAGAAAAATGAAAGACCGCCCGGCAAGCAGCTGCGACTGAAAAACGTCAAGCGACAGGGTCATGGTCTGCGCACTGCCCTGGGCCAGGGCAGCCATTGGAGACACAGCTGCAACCCACGCGGCAGGCACAGGCACTGTTTGAGCCCACGACAACGCGACCATTGCCGCCAGCAAACCCACCGGAAGTCTGAAACCCGTCAAACAGACCAGTGCCAAATCAAGATGCTTGCGCCAGGTCCAAGCAGCGCTCAACAGAATTCCCACCACCGCCAGCAGCAAAATCCCTACTGCCCACACCCGATTGCTGGCCAATGGCAGCGGGGCCCAAACCAACAGGACCAACAGCGCGCCAAAAACCCCGCCATCCTGCGGTTGGCTAGTGGACTCACTGTCGGTATGCGCTATCGGATGCCGCATTGGACTACTCACTCCCGTTAAACAACGAATTGGTACCCACCACGCAACAAAAATGGCAGCCCGAAGCTGCCACTTTTAGCAAAACCAATACTCTATTGCTTAGCTTGGGCTAACGGGGGTAATCGGTTGACCAGTAAAGCCTGCTGCGGTCGATTGTGTCTGACCAGCCACAACTGCTGCTGCGATCACGCTCTGAGGAACACCGGCATTGGTAGCAGCGGCGGTAATCGCTGTTGTTGGAAAGCCACCAGTGGCCATTGCGGTGATAGCGGCCTCTGCTGGCTTGCCTGCTGCAGTAAATGCTGCCAACACGGTATCTGCTGGTATGCCGGCTTTGTTGGCAGCGGCTGCAATTTCTGCATCGGTCTTTGTCGCGGCCATCGCCAAGACTTCTTCGGCCACCTGTCGGCCACCTTGGCCGCACTCATGCCCGCTTTAAAATCCGCCATCGCAGATGCGGATGCAATCAATACGGCCGCCAATACGATAATTTTTTTCATTTGACTATCGCTCCCTGTTTTATTAACCAAAATTGTGGATCGTTATACCTAAACCAGTGACTCAGGGCTTCGCTAATCCCAACCCATTCACTCTGCGCCGAAAAAACAACGCTCTTCCCAAGCATCAAGCCCGCGCATCACTCCAGCGCAGCAGGCAATTGTCGTCACCCCGGTACATGGTTTCACCCTTGTTGGACACGCAATACTCGGGCGACACAATCATTTCGTTAAAAACCATGCCCTCGCCAATTCGGGTGTAGTCAAAAAGCACACTGCGTGCCACGATGGCGCCCGCGCGGATATGGCTTCCGTGCCCTATCCAGGTGGGCCCCACAATGCGGGCACCGGGCTCAACCTTGACACTGGAGCCAATGTAGACCGGACCTTCGATATAAACCTGATCCCAGTCAATGTGGGTATTCAACCCCAACCACACACCGGGGCGTACTTCGCGCCCGGGCATGTTCATGTGGGCTACCTCTCCCCGCAGCACCCGCTGCAATACCGACCAATAGTCACTCACCCGCCCAATATCGATCCAGTTAAAGAAGCGGTTTTGCACAAAGAAAGGCAGCTGCTTCTCCACCAGCATGGGGAACAACTCCGAGCCAATGTCAAAGTTTTGCCCCTTGGGAATCAGGTCAATCACGTCGGGCTCAAATAAATAAATACCCGTGCTGGCCAAAGTTGACTTGGCTTCGTCAGGCGCTGGCTTCTCCTGGAAAGACTGCACCCGCCCCTCTTTATCGGCCACCACAATGCCGTAATACTGCACCTGGTCGCGCGGTACATCCAAAGACACCACGCTGGCCATGGCCCCTTTGGCCTTGTGCTCGCGCACGGCCGCGCCAATGTCCAGGTCAATCAGCGCGTCGCCGCACAACACCAAAGTAGTCTCGTCAAAAAACCCTGAAAAATCCTGGATATGGCGCATGCCACCGGCCGAGCCACGGGGCCTGGGCACGATATCGCCATGGTCCAGCGCCCCCTCGTACGAGTAGCCGATTTCCACGCCCCAGCGGTGTCCATCGCCAAAATAATGCTCTATCTTGCGGTGCAGGTAGGCCACATTGATCATGATCTCGCGCACTCCGTGGCGGGCCATGTGCTCAATCAGGTACTCCATCACCGGCTTGCCCAAAATGGGCACCATGGGTTTGGGTAAGTCTTTGGTCAGCGGGCGCACCCGGGTGCCTTGCCCGGCGGCCAGAATCATGCCTTTGGTCATTATTCATTCTCCCCTATTGCGTGCGCGTCGTAATTTTTTTGCTATGCGAGAGAATTTTAGCCACAGAGTGTGACAAATACCCGGTTTGTGGGATGGACGAACCAGCATTCGGGCTCAACAATATGCCAAGTAAAAAAAATGTGCCTGCCAATGGCACCGGGAGCAAAACAACATGTTCGGCTTTTTCAAACGCAACTCACCGCCCAAATCTGTCCAACCGCACCGCGACATAGCTACCGCCCGCAAAACGGTGGGCCACCGTGGCTTGGATCATTTGGCACCATTGCCAACGCCCGTGGTAACCGAAGGCAACGACGAAGCCGACTGGTCGCTTTGGGAAGACTCGGTTGCGTTTCAAGACAGCCAAATGCCCAGCCCGTACCCCGAAACGCGCCCGGTGCCGCTGGAAGCCGCTGACGCGGGCAACTCCGTTATGTCCACCGCCTACGACAGTCTGCGCGGCAGCGATTTGTAGGCTGGAAAGTTTAATTCCATGAAATCCCCAAGCTCACCCCGACGTGGAGCGCAACTTTTCACCCTTAGGCCAGCCGTTCGCTTAATCTGTTGAAAAATGACCGGCATAGGCTAAAGGGTTCCCTCGATCAGGGTTTCTTCTGGAACCCTGATTTTTTACTTCTGGTATGACTGACATTATTTCAGGCGCATATCAGTTTCCAGTACCTCTGGATCTCCCAGAGAGATGTATTTGAAATCTGGATGCAGGGGATTTACCAAGAAGTTAAGTTCGGCAGGTATCACTGAACTGGGTACTGCGAGCACGCAAGTACGTAATTCTTGCAACCATTCTCCCCCCAATGACTGCAAGACTGCGCGACCAGCATGGGATCGCCACTCCCTGGGCAGTAGCGTCGCATCCAATATCTCCATACTGACAGTCTCTGGCAGGTACGCTGGAATCAATACATAGTGCGCCCGCAAAGGTTCGTCCTGAACTAGCATTTCCAGCAATGCCAATGCTCGACTTTCGGTGGTGTAGACCACAGACCGCCCAGGCCGGTTCCATCGACCCCCATACAACCGAGCCCCTTCACCATAGAACGCCTGGTCAGCGAAACGGCGAGTTGTGATGCGCCAAATAGTTCGCGCGACCTGCACCACTACGCAAAAACACCCTGTTCAATGCGGCCCAAGGTGTTTACGACGGCCAATGAACCTAACTCCGTATCCAGGAGTGATAACGGGCTGCTGCCCCCTAAAGCAGAATTTGAGCTCTTAAGCCAGCTAAGTGCTGATTGCTCGTCTTCAAATACCTCTACTGCGCGCTCCATAACTTGCGCTAAGCGAACTAATTTCTCAGATTCATCCGGATTCAATAGCCCTTCCTTTTTGCGCCTAACGAGTGTGCGCTCAGGAATGCCAAGGGCAAGTGATAACTCAGACTGTCCAATACCCATAAAGCGGACTACAGCATCAATCGCGCCGGCTGAGATTCCATGACGCACCAGTGCAATCCAGTCAAGAACTGAACGCGGAAGTACGTGCAAAACAGGTTCGCCCCCCAGTATCGATGCAGCAGACAAGCCTGTTGCAGCATCCCTCGCAAACGTCACTATGCTCATGAAATTCCCTTGAATGCCAATTGGCGTTTAGTTTACGCAAAAATGGCGTAACTTGCAAATCAGTCGTGCTGGACAATAATTTGCTACAGCTTGGATTCTTAGTGGGCTAGCAACCAGACCGCCGTTTTTCGGGGTGAGAGGGTTTCATATGCGCAAAATGTCTTCATCAAGCTCCATACCCGTGCGGGTTGCTGCTCTGCCAGCGCCAGGCATCGGCGCACATGGTCTGCAAATCCCGTGTAGCCCGCGTTAAGCAACGCCACGCAAGTGTGACTGCCGATGTAACCCGCGCCGCCGGTGACCAGAATGTGCTCATTCATTGTTCAATCATTTGGGTTCGTTTTTCAGAGTTCCGCAAGCCAACCGGGTACGCGGTACCCTCTGCTGCCGCGTCGTCATTTTGCTTCTGAATAGCTTGCCGCTCGGCCCGCACCAAGCGGCGCTGGCGCCAGATGGCGACCGCGATGCGCTCCACCAAGGCGCACTCCAGCGTGGCGTTGGCACTGGCGACTGCCTTTCCGCGCGCCGTTTTAGGCCCTGTGCTGGCCTGCGCGTTTGTTTTGTTGGCGTGCAGTTTCTTGGGGCTTGGCATGGGTGGCTCCGCAGGTTGCTTTACCCCATGGTAAGCCCTGCCAGACACCGTCTACGCAAAAACCCAACGCGGCCCGAGCGACCGCTTAGGCACTACTCGTCGTCTACATGCATGGCGGGGCCAACCACCAAGCCCAACACCACCGACACACCCACCCAAGCCACTAGAAAAGTTGTCATTCTCAGCCACGGTTAACTGGCTCCCTGGGTCCAACGAACAGGCATTTACGGTGCATGGTGCACTCTGAAGTCATGCCTTTTTATGGTTGAAATAATAGCGCACCCCAACCAGACCAAACCCCGTAATTACCCGCAGAAAGCCGATCAATCACCTGCCACGGGCACGCTCGCATGCCCACGCATGCCTACTGCTGCCCTAACTTTTGCAGCAATTCCTGCCGGGTGTATGGCACGGCCTTGCCTGCAATGGACAACGCCAGGCGCGTGACCAGCGTGTGCGTGGGCGACTCGGGGGCGCTGAGCATGCCAACCAGCAGCCAAACGGCCACCAGCACCGCCAGGCGCGGCCCCATCACGGCCCGGGGCAAACGGTGCAGCAGGGTCAGGGACAGGCTGGCCAAACCACCCAACAGCAGCCCGGCCACGATCTCGGATACCGAATGGGCGTCCACCATGGCGCGCGACAGCCCCACCAGCGCCGCCAGACCAAACCCCGCCGCAATGGCGCTGCGTTGCAGCCAGGGCCTGGCGTGCGATGCAAACGCCCCCATCAGCACCGGAAAAATGGCACCTGCAAACATGGCATGACCCGAAACGCCGGTAAAGTTCAGCCACGCGTTGCCCACGCCCCAGCCAATGAATGCCACCTTGCTTGCCGTGGTGATCAAAGTGGCAACCGCCAGCGCCAACAACCACCACGCCGCCAAAGGCCGAGCGTCCACTTCGCGGTGCATGCGCCAGATGGCAACACACGCTGCAGGCACCAGCAACTGCATCTCACCCAAGCGGGAGAGCAGCGGCCAGTACTGAAAATCTGTGAGCGAAAATGCCATCTAGCCCCCGTGGAACATGCGCAGGCAGCTATTCATTTGAGAGCAAATACATACCTGGCGTGACGATGGGCACGCCACGCCACGGATGCAGCACCAGCAAATCAGCGTCGTTGCTGACCAAAACATCCGCAGAACTTATCACCTAGCGGCCTTCTGGCTCCAGGCGTCAAAGGCATCCACCGCTGCACTGCGCTTGCGCCGGGCATCCTGCAAGTCTTGCATATCGCGGGGCGAAATGATGAACGCCGCCGTACGGCCATGGCGGGTGATGGTAACCGGCTCGCGGAACACGCAAGGTTTGTCGAATATTCACGCGATCTGCAGAACCAGACTCTTGCCGCACGCCTTGATGTACTTGCGCAGCGTAGCAATGGATGGCGAATGTTTGCCTGTTGCCAACGCACGTTCCAGCCGCGCAACCGCAGGTGCCTGGGTGCCCATACGCTCGGCCACTTGTGCCTGCGTCAACCCGGCCTCTTGTCGCGCTTTGAGCAGCGCGTCGAGGAGGACGCCCTCATCACGCTCGATCCGCAATACCTCGGCCTGTACGCCAGGGCGACGCATAAGCTTTTCAATCAATTGTTCATGTGTTTGCATGTTTGAACTCCTTCATTCGGGTTTAGGCAATTTCGCAAGATTTGCCCCCAACGCGACCATGCGACGCGTCATCACGATGTATCGCGCAGCCAAGGTATCTGGCAAAGCCAAAATCTGCTCCTGCACGGAATCATTGAAATAGCTAATCGCGTAGTCCATTGTCGAATGATAACAAATATGTTATTTAAGTGAACGCCACATCCACATTCACCGCCCCAAACACCGCGCAATGCCATCCGCAAACTGCGCCACCTTAAGCCAGGTCGCTCTGAATGCTGGGGTGGTTCATAGCAACCCCACCACATCTGCCTCAAACCTTTGCAACACCGCCTCGCGGTCCAGGTGGGCTTGGGCATACACATAGCCCGCTGCGCCCAGGCGCTCGCGCAGGGCCACCGAGACAAAACCAATGTCACTGAGGGCGAGGTAGGCCGGTATGGCGCTCAAGATCAGCCATTCACCATAAAGCGCCACGCCCCAGTAATGCAAATACAGCGGCACGCTCACCAGTTGAATTGCGATAGTGATCAACTGCCCGTAGGGGTTGGCACCCAGGTTGCGAAGTAGCTTGACTTTTAGGCTGGATTGCATGGGTCAGTCTTGCCCAAACAGGTCGCCGCCAATGGTGAACTTCAACCCCGCGTCAACGCTCGCCCATGCACTTGGCAGGCACAGCAGGGCCCACAGGGTGGTGATTAAAGCAATGCGGCTTATGCAAAGGCGCTATTGTTTTGCTAGCTGCTCACGCAGGTAGTACAGGGGCTTGAGGCACATTTAGCCCATAAAATGCGACGCGGCGTGCTGCACATTGCTTTTTAGTCTTGCCCAAACAGGTCGCGTGTGTAGACCTTGGCCGCCACGTCGCCCAGGTCAACGGTCATGCGGTTGGCCACAATCACATCGGCCTCTTGCTTGAACAGCGCAATGTCGTTCACCACGCGGCTGTTAAAGAACTTGGCTTCGTTCAGCGCGGGCTCATAAACAATCACCTCCACGCCCTTGGCCTTGATGCGTTTCATGATGCCCTGGATGCTGCTGTTGCGGTAGTTGTCGCTGCCGGATTTCATGACTAGCCTGAAAATCCCAACGACTGGCGTGGTGTTCGCTCCGCTATTGGGGTCTGAGCCTAAATTGCTGCGCAAATTAGGCTCAGACCCCAAATGCTTCGACCCGAGCTTTTTGAGGATCTCGGTGGCGCAAAAGTCTTTGCGGGTGGTGTTGCTGTCCACAATGGCACGCATGATGTTTTGCGGTACGGCGTCGTAGTTGGCCAGCAGTTGCTTGGTGTCTTTGGGCAGGCAGTAGCCACCGTAACCAAAGCTGGGGTTGTTGTAGTGGTTGCCTATGCGCGGGTCCAGGCACACGCCGTTGATGATCTGGCGGCTGTCCAGCCCATGGCTGGCGGCATAGGTGCCCAGCTCGTTAAAAAATGCCACGCGCATGGCCAGATAGGTGTTGGCGAAGAGCTTGATGCCCTCTGCCTCGGTGCTGCCGCACAACAGCACGTCCACATTTTGCTTGATGGCACCTTGTTGCAGCAGGGCTGCAAAGGTTTTGGCGCGCTCACTCTGTTCACCCACCACGATGCGGCTGGGGTGCAGGTTGTCATACAGCGCCCGGCCTTCGCGCAAGAATTCGGGGCTGAAGATGATGTTTTGGCTGCCGGTCTGTGCGCGCAGCTTTTCGGTGTAGCCCACGGGCACGGTGCTTTTGATAACCATGACGGCGTTGGGGGCCAGTGCCATGACGTCTTTGACCACGCTCTCGATGCTGGTGGTGTCAAAGTAGTTGGTGACGGGGTCGTAGTCCACGGTATGGCCAAGTAGCCCAGGAATGGACAGAATATTCCTATGTAAATCAACAGCTTATGAATTTCTCATCTGTCCATTTTTTGGCGGCAGCAATTTTGAGTACCTGACGCAGCTAGGTGGCAAGGTGCCAAATTGACATATGGTGCCATTAGTGGCACCATTGAGATCTATGGCACAAATCGAAAAAATCCTGGAGATGATGCGCCGGGAGCCCGGAAATATCAGCTTCAATGATTTCAAAAAAGTGTGCGAGGCCTATTTCGGCAAGCCCAGGCAAGACGGTAGTAGCCACGCCATTTTCAAGACTCCTTGGCCGGGCGATCCGCGCGTCAACATCCAGAACGCCAAAGGCAAGGCAAAGCCCTATCAAGTCAGGCAAGTCCTGCAAGCCATTGAAAAATTGGAAACCAAATGATGAACATTCAACACTACACCTACCGCGTTACCTGGTCGCCAGAAGATGGCGAGCATGTGGGCTTGTGCACCGAGTTTACGTCGCTGAGCTGGTTGGCAAAAACACCTGAGGCAGCGCTTAAAGGCATCCAGAAAGTTGTGGGGGATGTGGTGGCTGAAATGCAAGCGAGTGGCGAGCCCATTCCGGTGGCGCTGGCTGAAAAGAGCTACAGCGGTGAGTTCCGTGTTCGCATCCCGCCATTGGTTCATCGCAATCTTGCACTTATGGCTGCTGAGCAGGGTGTAAGCCTTAATCGGCTAGCAAGTGCGAAATTGGCGGCGTGAGTCCCATACTCCCATCTTCATCGCTGCCGATTGGAGAGTATTGGCAAACCCCATCACCGGGCTGCACCAACAGGCCGCAGGTTTGCACCACGGTGGCCAGATCGGTGCCCGCATGGGCGGTGGCCACCACGGCGCGGTCACCACGCGCACATCGTGCCCGCGCGCTGCCAGCCATGCGGCCAGCTCGCCGGTGTATTTGCCAATGCCGGTCAGCTCGGGCGAAAAGTTGATGCCGTACAGGAGAATTTTCATAGTCAAATTGGCCGCTAGCCCTCGTGGAATGTGCGTTAGCCGCTATTCATTTGAGAGCAGGTAAGCGGCTGGGGTGAGAATTGGAACGGCACGCCACGGGTGCAGCACCAACAAATCTGCGTCACTGCTCACCAACAAATCCGCAGCACAGGCCAGCACCAGCGCCAGAAAAGGATTGTCTTTGGGATCGCGGCACGCTGGAACCACATTGGCCACGTCTGTTGCTGACACCGGCACCAGCACAGCGAGCGAGCGCACCAAATCCACGAAGGCCATCCGAACATCGCGTGGCATATAGCGGTCGAACTTAGGGCGTAGCAACACCTGCTCCAGTTCCGAAAACGTGTCTGACGACACGTAAACCTCACCCTGTGCAATCGCTCGTTGCAAAGCCTGATACGGTACCGAGCCAACACGCAGCGCCGCGCTTACCAAAGTGCTGGTATCAAAAACAATCCGGCGAAAACCACTCAACGGGATGCCTTCACCATCGCCATCACTTCTTCATCGGTCAGGCTTGCTGCAGCGGGCAAGGCGCTTGCCGCAGCATTCTGGCTCCAGGCGTCAAAAGCGTCCACCGCAGCACTGCGTTTGCGCCTAGCGTCCTGCAGGTCTTGCATGTCGCGGGGCGAGATGATAAATGCCGCCGTGCGGCCATGGCGGGTGATGATGACCGGCTCGCGCTGCACGGTGTCTAGCAACTGCCCAAACCGGTTTTGCGCGTCCATAGAGGAAACAGTGATCATGGGGACTCTCTTTAAACTAGCCAACCTGTATAGTATAGCTAGTTTAAATTCAAATGAAAGTTACTATCGCACTCCAGGACCTTCACAATCAAATAGGCCTCCAGACCTCGTGGAATATGCGTGAGCAGCTACTGTTTGTATAGCAGCTGCACCACCTCACCCTCAAACCGCAGCAACACCGCCTCGCGGTCCAGGTTGGCCTGGGCATACGCGTAGCCCGCTGCGCCAAGGCGCTCGCGCAGGGCCGGGTCTGCGGCCAAGGTGCGCACGGCTTGGGCCAGGGCGGCGGGGTCTTCGGGTGGCACCACCAGGCCACAGGTTTGCACCACGTTGGCCAGATCGGTGTCCGCATGGGCGGTGGCCACCACGGCGCGGGCGCTGGCCAGCATGCCGGTCAGCTTGCTGGGCATCACCAGATCAGCAGCATCGGCACGCTGGGGTAGCAGGTGAACGTCTGCCATGGCCAGCAGGTCGGGCAAAGAGCTTGATGCCCTCTGCCTCGGTGCTGCCGCACAACAGCACGTCCACGTTTTGCTTGATGGCACCTTGTTGCAGCAGGGCTGCAAAGGTTTTGGCGCGATCACTCTGTTCGCCCACCACGATGCGGCTGGGGTGCAGGTTGTCATACAGCGCCCGGCCTTCGCGCAAGAATTCGGGGCTGAAGATGATGTTGGGGCTGCCCGTTTGTGCGCGCAGCTTTTCGGTGTAGCCCACGGGCACGGTGCTTTTGATGACCATGACGGCGTTGGGGGCCAGTGCCATGACGTCTTTGACCACGCTTTCGATGCTGGTGGTGTCAAAGTAGTTGGTAACGGGGTCGTAGTTGGTGGGGGTGGCTATGACCACATAGTCGGCCCCGGTGTAGGCAGTGGCCTTGTCCAGCGTGGCGCTCAGGTTGAGCGGCTTGGTGGCCAGGTAGTGTTCTAGCTCGGGGTCTTCGATGGGGCTGGTGCGGGCGTTGAGCAGGTCCACCTTGGCGGGGACGATGTCGACAATGCGCACTTGGTTGTGCTGGGCCAGCAAGACCGCATTGGATAAGCCGACGTATCCTGCGCCAGAAACACAAACCTGCATGTGACAGAACTCCCTTATTCGCTGCAGGTGCGTTCTCTATTGACGGAACTTGTCTACCTGCAACCGGGTGATTCTAGCTGCTGGAGCTTGCTCTCAAATTTCAGCGTGACGACTGTGTGGTGAATCACATACACAGGCGCTCTTGGTAAGCCCCATGCAGTTTGATGTGTTTGATAACCCTAGTCCTCCGCCACCCTGGCCGCAAAGGATCTGCTGCGCGTAAACGCAAACTGGCTTTGACAGATTCAATGAGAAATCGAACCCAATTTGTTCGTGAATTGCTGCTGTACCGCCACTAATTGCCGCGCAGCATGGGTAGCGGCATGCAGCCGCTCGAAGCGTTCTGTGGCGCTGTCGGGGTAGTCTTGGGCAGCGAGCCAAATAGCCACATTGCAGTGTCCACACCAAAAGCGGCCGTGGCTGATGATTCTCAAACCAATGCTTTAGGCTGCCTGCGCCATAGTGTCCAAATGCTCTATGCAGTTGCGATAGAGGTCGATGACCGGAAAGCACAGGTCATAGTCGCCCCATACCAGCTCGCCATAAGTGACGTGAAACGAGGCAAATCTCTCTGGCTGAAGGTACGCCCGAACATCGGGATGGCGAGCACGCTGCAGAAAAGGGCCAAAGTCCACCGTTTGCACGGTTTTGTCCTCAAATTCAATTTTGAGCGAATAGTCGCCCACTTGGGTGGCCGACACAACGTTGATGGTGGCGTTCATTTCAACCTCTTGGTGATGCGTTCTGACGATACGGACTTGTGGAGCACAAAAAAATCAATCCATTTGGCTACTATTTCATCTGCCTTGGCCGCCACTAACTCTTGGAAGTAGCGCAGCTCATTGTTAGCCAATGGCGCCCTGCCGGCAACTGCGGTATACACAATCTCGTGTACCACGCCATTAAGCACGATGATTTCGGCGCGTGACTCGCGTCCTTGAAACTTTCCGTGGACGTGCACCGGCTCATGTTCGTTGGAATAGAACATGACGATGAGTCCAAAGTATTCGTACAGCTTGGGCATTTTTTGATCTTTTCTGAAGCTGCAGTTTAATCCTGCCCAAACAGGTCGCGGGCGTATATCTTGGCGGCCACATCGGCCTGGATTGCGCTGGCGGCCATTTAAGCTGAGTCGCATAGGGAATGCGAAGGCCTTTATGGGCGAAGATGCGCAAGCCATGGCGCTATCTTTTTACTAGCTGCTTACGCAGGTAGTACGGAGGCTGGAGGCATATTTGACACATAAAGCCGCGACACGATTAGTGGTGATTTTTCTTAAGCGCTATTATGGACAATTAAATCTTATATTGTCTATAATAGAGAAATGCCACGCAAGCCACCAACCATTTTTCCCCAAGAGCAAAGGTTGCTCTCTGACCTTGGAGAGCGATTCAAGCTTGCCCGGTTACGCCGCAAGTTGAGCAATGCAGTCGTAGCTCAGCGCGCCGGCATCTCACGCACTTCGTTGTACAAGGTTGAGAGGGGTGACGCAGGAGCGACGTTGGGCACCTACATGCGCGTGCTGGCCGTCCTGGGTTTGGAGGCCGACGTGAACGCGCTGGCCGCCGACGACAAGGTAGGGCGCAAGCTGCAGGACTTGGCGTTGTTATGAGCGATCAATCCAAGGCCCTGGAGGTTTGGCTCGACTGTGACCTGGGGCCCGCATGCCAGGTGGGCACGCTTGCGCACGACCGTGGGCAGGTTCGCTTCCACTACGACCGCAATTGGCTCAAGAATGCCCGTGCATTCGCACTGGACCCAGACTTGTCATTGGACGAACACCCTTTTTTCCCAAAGCCGGAACTGGGCAACTTCGGCGTTTTCCTGGATTCATCGCCAGACCGATGGGGGCAAACGCTAATGAAGCGCCGTGAAGCGCTGCACGCCAAACACGAAAGGCGCACCCCGCGCACACTGTACGCATGGGACTTCCTGATTGGAGTCCAGGATTTCACGCGCCAAGGCGCACTGCGCTTTCGCCTATCCGGCACTGATGAGTTTTTGGGGAACGAGAAGATTTCGGCGCCACCCATCACAACGCTACGAGAGCTAGAGGCGGTCGCCTATCAGCTCAGTAGCCGCCGAATCGACGACTTGGATGCGTTGCGCAAGTGGCTGGCGGTGATGGTCGCGCCAGGTGCATCCCTTGGAGGTGCCAGACCGAAGGCGAACTTCACCGAGGCCGACGGCTCGCTTTGGATTGGCAAATTTCCGGCGCGTGACGATGACCGAGATGTGGGGTTGTGGGAGTACGTGGTGCACGGTTTGGCGAAGAAAGCATGCATCGACGTTCCAAACGCCAAGTTGGTCCGATTGAACAACGAGTTTCACACTTTCTGTGTTCAGCGGTTCGACCGCGTCAAGGGCCTACGGCGGTTCTATGCGTCGGCCATGACGCTGCTTCGCAAGGAACACAGCGAGGGAACCAGTTACCTCGAACTAGCACAGTTCCTTCGTTCCAACGGAGACGGTGTACATGCGGGAATGGATCTGGAACAGTTATTTCGCAGAGTTGCATTTAACGTGTCCGTCGGAAACAGGGACGACCATCTGCGCAACCATGGATTCGTGCTCTGCGCGAACGGGTGGCGGCTGGCGCCGGCGTTTGACGTCAATCCGAACATCGACAAAGCGGAGCATGTCCTGAACATAGACGATGCGGACAGCAGCCCAAGCCTGCATACGGTGTTGGCTACCGGCCAGTTTTATGGGCTTTCGCCGGACCGAGCAAAGCTGATCGTAGAAGAAGTCGCATCCGTTGTCGACAGCTGGCGTGATGCAGCGAAGAAGGCAGGAATAGTCGCGGGTGATGTCGAGTTGACCGCTGGTGCGTTTTCCGCGCATTCCGAGTATCGCGCGCGCATGAAACATTAGTTGCAGGGCCAATGAGCTTCACATAGACGAAGCGGTTCAGGCAAAGGCGCTGCTGTTTAAGTGTCTATTCCACGCTGACGTTGACGTTGTAGCCGCTCTTCTTGAGCAAAGCGTGCTGTTTGGCCTGGGATAGGTCATTGGCCACCATCTCTTTGCACATGTCTTGCGCCGTGATCTCGGGTATCCAGCCCAGCTCGGTCTTGGCTTTGCTG
>Ga0194061_1000326_pt1 | contig 29336 bp, 21 predicted proteins | sample SepL2221m_MetaG_FD_163423 | JGI IMG/M metagenome (GOLD analysis project Ga0194061, IMG submission 163423) | Anoxic zone freshwater microbial communities from boreal shield lake in IISD Experimental Lakes Area, Ontario, Canada - Sep2016-L224-21m | ecosystem: Environmental > Aquatic > Freshwater >... | reverse complement strand
ATTGACATGCGCGATGAACGCCACCGCAACAGTATCGAACAATTGCTCCGGCAGGAACTCAGCAGCGAACGGGCCAAGACCAAAGTGCTCAAGATGAGCCAGTTCTGCATGATCGAAATGACCCGTCAGCGCGTGCGTCCGAGTCTGAAACGCAGCATCTTCTCCGACTGCCCGCATTGCCGGGGTACCGGTCTGATCAAGACGCCCGAGAGTGTGACGCTCGATGTGATGCGGCGGTTGACGGCGGGCTGTACCCGCACGGATATTCAGCGTATGGATGTGCGGGTGTTCCCCACCGTGGCCACGCATCTGCTCAACGTCCAACGGCGGAGTATCATCGCGCTGGAAGACCGCTTCAGCAAGCAAATTCATGTGCATGCTGATATCAAGCTGGCCGGTGACGAGGTGGTGATCGAACCCTTTGACGCCCGTGGCAGCATGATTAATATTCATGTCTAATAGCCCGCCAACTTCCGTTGTGGTAACCGAGTTGATGGCCCCGGCCGGCGATTGGGCGGCCCTGCAGGCCGCGGTGACCAATGGGGCTGATGCGGTCTACTTCGGTCTGGATAACTTCAATGCCCGACACCGCGCGGAGAATTTCACCACCACCGAACTGCCCGAGGTCATGCGCTATATTCATGACCATAATGTCCGTGGTTATGTCACGTTCAATACGCTGATATTTTCCGAAGAACTACCTTCCGCAGCCGCCTATGCCCGGGCTCTCGTCGAGGCGGGTGTGGATGCTGTGATTGTGCAGGATTGGGGGCTGGTACGGTTGCTACGTACCATGGCGCCGCAACTGGCCATTCATGGTTCCACGCAGATGACACTGACCGAGTCGCGCGGCCTGAATCTGGCGCAGCGTTGGGGCGTCTGTCGGGCAGTTCTGGCCCGTGAACTGGCGATTACCGACATCCGTAAAATTCGCGAAGCCTCCACGCTTCCTGTGGAAGTCTTTATCCATGGCGCCTTGTGCGTGGCCTATTCCGGCCAGTGTCTGACCAGTGAATCCATCGGTGGTCGCTCGGCCAACCGCGGCCAATGTGCCCAAGCCTGCCGTTTACCCTATGACTTGATTGTTGATGGGCAGATGCGTGATTTGGGAGATGTGGCCTATCTGGTCAGTCCGCAGGATTTGGCCGGTTATGATCAGGTCGCCGATCTGGTCAAACTCGGGGTGCAAAGCCTTAAAATCGAAGGTCGTCTCAAATCTTCCCATTATGTTGCGGCCACCACCCGCACCTATCGCAGCGCCCTTGATGCCGCCCAACAGCAGCAACCATTCCAGATTCCACAGGCCGCACTGGAAGAATTAACCCTGTCCTTTTCCCGCGGTTTCGCCCCAGGATTTCTCACCGGGGTGAATCACCAACAACTGGTCCAAGGTCGCTTCCCCAAAGCCCGCGGCCAACGCTTGGGCGTGGTGGTGAACAAGACGGAAGAAGGCTTACAGATTCGGCTCGATGACCCGCATTTGCTGGGGAGTATCAAACCCGGCGACGGTATCGTGCTCGATGAAGGCCATCCCGATCAGGATGAGCAGGGGGGACGGGTCTTTGAAGTCTTCCCGCAACGCTCGGGTATGGTCGAATTACGGCTGGGCCGTAATGATCTGCAATTGGCTGCCGTTGCCATTGGCGCGATTGTCTGGAAAACCGATGATCCGGCCTTGAAACGTCGTCTGGAACAAACCTATGCCCGCGATACCATCGTGCGGCCCATCCCGGTAACAGCCACAGTGCAGGCTCATGTGGGGCAACCCCTGCAAGTATCCCTGCACCTGCGCGAACTATCCGCGACCGCCACGGCGCCAGCGCCACTGGTGCTGGCCAATAAACATCCCGTTACGCTGGAAACTGTGCGTGAGCAGTTGGCTCGTTTGGGTGATACGCCCTTCACTTTGGCCGATGTGTCGTTACAAACGACAGGCGGGCCCATGGTGCCCAAGAGCCTGCTTAATGACCTGCGTCGGCAGGCTGCGGCCGGTCTGCATGAAGCCTATCTGCGAACCAAGCATATCCCCGTAGCGTGCCCCGATGCCTTGTTGGTACTGCGAACCCGCATCACCGAGAGCGCCCAATACACACCCCTGCGGGAATTACCCGCACAGACCCAGTTGCACGTCATGGTTCGCACCCCGGCCCAACTCCAGGGGGTCATTGACTGGAACCTTACGCATCAGGGCGTGGCCAGCGTGACCTGCGATTTTGAAGATGTGCGTAATTATAAGGCTGCGGTGACGCTGGCCCGTACCGCTGGTTTGCCGATTGGCTTGGCCACTTTGCGCATCATCAAACCCGGCGAAGACGGCTTGCTCCGTGTGATTGGTCAGGCTGCACCCGATTTTGTCATGGTCCGTAATCTGGCGGGTCTCGACCTGTTCCAGCACGAATTCCCCGACCTACCGCTGCAGGGCGATTACAGCCTGAACGTATCAAACGAACTGACCGCGTATGAATTTTATCAGGCAGGTCTGCAACGCTTGGTGCCCAGCCACGATCTGAATCTGCGGCAGTTACAGGCATTGCTGAAAAATATCTGGCCCGGGGCCTTCGAATTGGTCATCCACCAGCACATGCCCATGTTCCACATGGAACATTGCGTCTTCGCCCATACTATGTCGGAAGGCAAGGATTACCGCGATTGTGGCCGGCCCTGCGATACGCACAAAGTCGAACTGCGCGACCGCACCGGCCAGGCCCACCCCTTGCTCCCCGATACCGGTTGCCGTAACACCCTCTTTAATGCTCAAGCCCAGTCCGCGATTGAATTCCTACCGCGTTTACAGTCCTGGGGATTGCGCCATTTCCGGATCGAACTATTACGTGAATCCGGCCCCCAGATCGGGTGTCTGTTGGATGAATATCATTCAGCTTTACTAGGACAACGCCCGACCAGCCAAGTGGTGCATAGCCTGCAAGTGGTTTCGGGCTTTGGGGTCACTCTGGGCACGCTTGAGCACGAATAATACGGCTTACTGATACGCCCCCGGATCGCGCAAGCCGGCTGCCGCAAATCCCGCCAACCGCAACATACAACTGTCACAGTGTCCGCAAGCCCGGCCATCGGGCGCGGGATCATAGCAACTATGCGTCAGGCTGTAATCCACGCCCAAGCGGGTACCGGTCTGAATAATCTCGGCTTTGGTCAGGTGCAGCAGGGGGGTATGAATCTGGAACTGGGCTTTGCCCTCAACTCCCGCACGGGTGGCCAGATTGGCGAGTTGCGTGAACGCCGCGATATACTCCGGCCGACAATCGGGATAACCCGAGTAATCAATACTGTTGACCCCGATAAAAATATCGTAACTGCCGATTACCTCGGCCCACGCCAGCGCAAAGCTCAAAAATACCGTATTGCGTGCGGGTACGTAGGTGATGGGGATGCCGGTGGTCAATTCCGCTTGAGGACGGTCTTTGGGGACGGGGATATCAGACGTCAGAGCCGAACCCCCGAACATCCGCAGGTCAATCGGGGCGATGCGGAATTCGGTGGCGTGCATGGCTTTGGCCAGCCGGGCGGCGGCGGTTAACTCAAACCGGTGGCGCTGGGAATAATCAAAAGCCAGGGCATAACAGGCGTACCCGTTGGCTTTCGCCAAGGCCAGGCACGTGGCCGAGTCCACACCACCCGAAAGTAAAATTACCGCGCGTTTCATAGCCATCATATTACCCTGATTCCGTCTGCCGGGCGATTCCCGGCCATCTTTTCGCTCCGCTGGCCATCTGCCGGGAACAACTCTATAATCTGGGAATTAATAATACGAGGTATGCATGGCGATTCAACACCCGGCGGCCAGTAAACTTAAAGAACGTTTTCCCGCGCTTGCCTTCAAGGGCAATGAGTTCAAGGGTGATGTTCAGATTATCGTACCTACGTCGGCACTGGCCGAGGTTGTCGCCTACCTGCGCAGTGAACCCACTCTGGCCTATGACCATCTGGTAGATGTCACTTGCGTGGATTATCTGCAGCATGTCAGCAAAATGCCCGGCCGTTTTGGCGTAGTCTATGTGTTGGCCTCGACTTCTGGTGTGGCTCCGCGTTTGATACTGCGGGTGTTTGTGGATGAGGCCAATCTGGAAGTCGCTTCGCTGGTCCCCCAGTATGCCGGTGCGGAATGGCTGGAACGCGAAGTCTACGATATGTTCGGCATCCAATTCACCGGCCACCCCGACTTACGCCGCATTCTGACCTGGGAAGGCTTCAAAGCCCACGCGCTCCGCAAAGACTATCCCGTCACCGGTCAGGGGGAACGCGAACAATATCCTGTGATAGACCGGACCTCGGCTTAAGTGGTCAACTATCCATAATGTGTGGCCAAGGGCCAACCTCCGTGGGGCCAGTTTGGGCACTCGAAATGGCTCATCATACCAGTTAAAACCAGCGCTTTGGATTATGCTATAAGTCTATTAATAATAACGTCTTAGATTGCATTTGTGGGGCATATTCGCTATTCTGTAGACGGAGTAATTTAACCTGTTGAGGTAACCACGTGTTCCGAAATGTACCCAAAATCGAAGCCTTGGCCATGCTGTTGTCGTTGTCGGTGGGTTGCATCCTGCTGGTAATCAAGTTTACCGCCTACTTCCTAACCGACTCGGCAGCTATTTTTGCCGATGCCGTCGAATCCATCGTAAACGTTCTGGCCTCGGCTTTTGCCCTCTACGCAGTCATGCTGGCCCATCAGCCCCCGGATCAAGACCACCCGTATGGGCACGGCAAGGCGGAATTTTTGTCTGCGGCGTTCGAGGGTGGCATGATTGTCATCGCTGCCGTGGCCATGATTATCAAGGCCGGGAATTCCTTCTGGAACATCTGGAATCATGGCAGTGAAGTGGCTGCTGGTATGGATTGGGCGGTGGGGCTGATGGTGTTTGCGATGCTGGTAAATTTTGCTGTGGGCGGGATGCTGGTCCGCATCGGCAAGAAACGCGGGGCCCTGACGCTGGAGGCCGATGGCTGGCATTTGTTGACCGATGTGATTACCTCGATAGCGGCTTTGGGTGCCTTGTTGGTGGTGCGGATTTGGCACCTCTACTGGATTGACCCAGTGGTCGCGGCGGTGGTCGCACTGTATGTGGCCTGGATGGGCCTGCGTCTGGTGGGACGCGCCCAGCGTGGCCTGATGGACGAACAGGATGACGCGGATAATCAAGCCATCATTCATCTGTTGCAGTCGCATATGGGCGAACAGGGCTCCAGCCCGCATATTTCCAGTTTCCACAAGGTCAAACATCGGCACGTGGGGCGGTATCATTGGGTAGATTTTCATGTGCAATTGCCGGCCGACATGACGATTATGGAAGGCCATCATTTAACTTCGCTCTTGGAAGTGGAAATCGAGCAGTTACTGGGCGATTGTACCGCCACGGCCCACGTCGAGCCGTGGCAGGATGGCCAACAGGTTCGGATTCGCGGGTTCAGCAAGAGTGCGGTCAAAGCAAATCCTTCGCTCGTGTAGTAACTGGCCCGGAAGTGCGTTAGTCTGATACGCATGAGGGCGGCGGATCATCCCGCCGATCCTTGCTTATGGCATAAGGTATCGTCTATGGCGCAGGTTATTACAGATTCTCCCTCCGTGGCGTCTTCTCTGCTGGACGGGGTGGATTGGCCAGCCAGTTCCCACCAACGCTGGCCCCGCTGGGCCTACCTGCCGGTATTGGCTTTGTTGCTGGCGTTATATACCACCTTGATATTTTCCTATTGGGTACCAGCCCATTCCGGGGTGGATCAGAACGGTTATCTCGTTACTGCCCGGCTGATCAGCGAGCAACATCGGATCTATAACCAGCCGGAAAATCCCTGGCAGTTCGCGGGGCGCATGTGTATCGTCAAAGATTGGCAGACCCAGAGTGATGGCACCCTCAAAGTAGGGGAGGTCTATGCCAAGTACCCGGTTGGTTTTCCCTTGCTGGCGGCAGTAGGGCGTTGGCTGGCCGGTCCCGAGGGCATGTATTGGATCAATCCGCTTGGTACGATCTTGGCCGCGGGGTTGAGTTTCTTTTTGTTCCGCCAGTTGGTCAGTGATTTTGCCGCCCTGCTGGGGGTGGTCTGGTTGATGCTTAATCCGGTGGTGTTGTACTGGGCTAATAATCCCAATTCGCACGCGTCATCTTTGTTTTTTGTGGTCTTGGGTTTTTGGGGCCTGCTGAGTTGGTGGCGTACCGGCAGTCTATGGCGGGGATTGCTGGGAGCGTTTGCCATCGGGTATGCCTGTACCATCCGCTATACCGAATTCCTGTTAATTCTGCCTGTGGTGATGGTGGTCATTGGGCAATTACGCAAGCAAGCCTGGCGTTGGATGTCGGGGGGGCTGGTGCTGTTGGCTTGGGCGTTGCCGGTGACGGTGTTGGCCGTTATTTGCTGGATTCATTTCGGCAAACCGTGGACTACCGGCTATACCTACTGCAACGAAGACACTGGCTTTGGCTGGAAATATTTTATTGGCAGCAGCGATCCCGACGATCTGAAAATTGGTAACTGGGAAACCTTTATCCAAGCCATGAATCGTACGGGACTGTTTTTCCTGTGGCCGCTTGGCGTGGTGGGCATGCTGGGGTTGTTGGCGTATTCGTTCCGGATGGCCTGTGCGATCTTTTTGTGGATTGTGCCCTCGGCCGCACTCTATATGACCTACTACTGGGCGCCATCAGGGGAAACCTCGTTTGGGTATCTGCGGTTTTTTGTCACGCTGTTGCCGGGGTTGATTCTCTGTGGATTGTGGCTGATGGAGCAGGCGCTGCACCGACTGCCGTCAAGCTCACAGGCCGGTGGAATATCGGGCTGGTGGCGGCGGAATTTACTGGGCAAATTGGGGCGTCCGTTGGCAATGGGGTTGGTCACCGCCGTGGCGCTATTGATCAATGCTGATCTGGGTATTTCCCAAATGGTGCAACAGGAATATCGTAGTGCCGCACTGCGGTCGAATCTGGGGAATATTACCGCCCAAGTGCCCGCCGGTGCGGTGCTGTTTGCCGACGACCAATTCTGCAATATGCTCGATGCGGTGGCGCATTATCGGCTGTATTCAACCAATCTGTTCACACCGCGTGCGTTTGAGTCGTACTACGATATCTTCAACCGGCGTGATCCCGATAGAGATGGAAATGAAGAACCCAACCCGCTGCAATTCGCGCGGGCGGAGTTGTATACGAATCTCTTGGGGCGTCAAGTGGACAACGATACCTGGCAGGCCCGACCGCGCATGGAAATTGAATCTGCATTCAATGGCTTGGTCGCCTTGCATCTGCAGCGCGGTCAGGACGTATGGATTGTGTTACGCGATGATGCCAAAGGGGCATTACCACGGGATACCCGGCAATGGACTTGGAATGAAATGGCCAAGTGGAGCCCGATTGCCGGCGCCCCGCCACCCCAGCGGGCCACCACGAATCGCATGAATCGTCCTCCGATCGTGGGCCCGCGCGGCGCGCGGCCAGTGGACCGGCCGAGGGGTGCGCCACCGAATACGAACCCGGTCAAATACGTTTTGTATCAGGCCAAACTCACTACTCTCGCCAAGCCCGAGACTCTGAACATACTCGCCCAAACCGTTTTGAACTGGAAGTCTGGCTCTCTGGTGGCCGCGACCTTGCCCGCAACGGCACCCGCAAGTAGTCAGCCCACGATACCGCCTGCGACTTTGCCCGCGTTTGATGCGACCACACCACCTTCACTGCTGGGTCGCAATCACCCGATGGCGGAGATATTTGTGGGTGAGCGTGCGCTGGGGATTGAGAAAAAAGCGGAACTTCAATATGCCCAGCCCGATGGTAAACCCGTAACCCTTGATCTATATCGCCCGGTCAAATTTACCGGGAAACTGCCCTTGGTATTATGGATTCACGGCGGTGGTTGGGAAGTGGGCAGCAAAGACAAGCCGCAAACCACCTTTCTGGTCCGTAATGGCTTTGCCGTGGCGTCGGTGCAATATCGGCTTTCCGGCCGGTCCATCTGGCCCGCCCAGATTCAAGATGTGAAATCCGCGGTGCGCTGGCTGCGCCTGCACGCCGATGAATACCAGCTTGATCCCGAGCGTTTTGGCGTTTGGGGCTTGTCTTCGGGCGGACATCTGGCCACCATGTTGGCTTTGGCCCGTAAGGCCCCGGAATTTGATACGCCCGACAACGCCGGCGCTTCCGATGCCGTGCAAGCAGTGTGCGACTGGTTTGGGCCAACCGACTTTGCGCTCTTTGGGCCCGAATTTATGGCCATGCCTGGAACCTCGGTGACGCGCTTGCTGGGCGACTTGCCCAGCCGCGTGCCCAAGCAAGTGCAGTCGGTGAATCCGCTCAATTATCTTGGACAGGGGCCGATTCCGCCGTTTCTGATTATGCACGGGCAGAGTGATCCGGTGGTTAATATCGTCCACAGCCAAAAGTTAGCCCAGGAACTTACCACCCGTAAAGCCTCGGTCCGGCTGATCGAAATCCCCCAAGGGGGGCATGGCTTTGTGGACCGGGAACATTTTGAAACCGTGCTTAAATTCTTTATTTCGACCCTGCGTCCCAACCCGCCGGCCACACGTCCGGTACCGCCGGTAGGTGGTGTTTGATTGGGGCCTGTTTTCTGGAGACATGCAATGAATCTTTGTCGGCTCTATTGTGTACTGGTCCTGCTCATCAGTTGGTGTGGCACGGTGCAGGCCGAATTCCGCAAGGCGGAGCATCCCTACCTGCTATGGACTAAAGCAGATGCAGCCGCCATCAAAACCCGGATTGAGCAGGAAGCATGGGCTAAGGACGCTGTGGCCGAATTGCCGAATAATCCCTTTGGGCGGTTGTTTCGCTATCAGATTCTGGGGGATCAGAAAGCCGGGGATGAAGAACGTAAATATCTACTGTCCTTCATCGGGGCGCCGCTGAATGGCCGTGGCGACTCCGGCAGTGCGGGACTGCATACGGCCAATTACCTGCACGCACTGCGTTATGATGTGCTCTATGACAGTCTGACCGCGGAACAGCGCACGCAAATAGAGACCACATTTCGCAAACACATTGCCGAAGACCGTACTGAATGGAAGACCAACCCCGCACGGCTCGGTATTCTCCCCAATCTCGCGCTGCCCCGACGTTGCGGCATACTCATGATGACCCTGGCACTGCAGGATGAACCACTCATACGTGACCTTTGGGCCACCCCCGGTTCCTTCAAGTGGTTTTTCGGTGAATACCTGTCCGATGGCCAGTTTTACAACGAAGAATATGCCAAGATGACCTCGATCATCGGCGAATTTCTGCTCTATGCCCGGGGTTTGGACCGCTTGGGGCTCGCCGAATTGGGCTACGATTACACCGGGCCTACGGGTGGTTCGCTGGAAAAGTATGTGCATTCGTTGATTTCACTCGGATATCCCCGCACCGACATTCCCACTGGCACTCCCGCCTACAGTCGGGTCGCGATGGGCGATGCCCGCGGGGGGCAACTATTGGGGCATCTGAATGTGTTCCCCATCTGGCCGGATAAAACGGGTGGCAATGCCTACTGGTATGCCGCCAATATGAACGGTCGCGATCACCGTGGTTCCAAGATTGATAAACTGCAAATTCCCCAGTGGTTTGAAATGCTCCAAGTCCGGTACCCCAAGAATAAAGCAGGTTATGATTACTTTCTCGCCCAGATGCGCAAACCCGGTACCGATGCCTATTACCCCACGCTCTTTTGGGGACTTTCCCCCATCCCGGCGAAAAGTGTGGTGGCCCCGCCCGCGCCATCCTATGTGGCACCGGAACGCGGCTTTGCCCTGCTCCGGGCCGATGAATCACCGGCCTACTGGGAAGCGCCCGCACCCGCCGTGGCCCAGCAGTTCGCGCAATTCTATGTCCACTACACCAACGACTGCTTTGCGCTCCTTGGTTACCAGCAGTTCAACCGCCCCATCTATATTAATCGTGCTATTTCCGCCGGCTACAACGGTGGCGCGTGGGATATGTCGGTGCGGGGGCATTGCGGTGTGGTCGTGGATGATGAAATGGCCCAGCCCATCGGGGTGGTACCCGTGCGGTCCAATTTTATCGGTCCGATCAAATTTATCTCCGCCCGGGGTATTCCGATCGTCCCCTTGACCGGCCAGAACGAGGCCCGCTCTTCTGATCAACCCAAAGAACCCGTTACCAAGGTATATTCCAATATAGACTTGGCGCGGGCTTTATTTCTGGCTCCGGAATATCTCTTTGACGTTTACGCTTTGGCTGACACCACCCAAACTGCACGGGATTTTCACTGGCTGGTTCATGCCCCCGGCTCTGCCCGACCCGAGCCTGGCCAGAACTGGCAACCCTCGGATGAATTGCAGAAGACCCTCTTCGCAACGCAATATCAACAACCCGTGGTGGATCGTTCCACCCTTACCCCGGCCCAGCGTAATTACCATCTCACGACCGAAGGGACGCAGGGCCCGCCGTGGGTATTGATCGAGAATTGCCAGAAATACCAAGTGGGTGCGAATCCGCTCTCCATCACCACCCTCCAGGATTATCACGGTGAAGATGTCAAAACGGCACGTTTCGGTGCCGCTTGGTACGAACGCAAAGTAGGGGTTCGTGTCACCATGCTGCCCGAACCCGATACCACCGCCTACACCTTTTCCACCCCGGAACGTTATGCGCCCGGTGCGCCGCGCAACGATGATGATAAGGGGAAACGGGTCTTGGGCGCCGAATGGGGCGGGGTTTCGATCGCGGTGCATCGCCGTGCTTCCGCGACCGTCTTTGCTGCATTGCATGAACCCTACGAACAAGGCACCCCTAATCAAACCCAATTCCGTCGGATTCAACAGACTCCCGAGGGGATCGCTGTGGCAGTCGTGGGAAAAACTGCGGTGGGCAAAACGTACAACGACCGTCTCTTATTGCAGTTTGACCAACGCCCCGAAGCGCAGGTAAAAAATACTCCGCAACTTGAGCTTGATTCCACTCTCAAGCCACCAACCCTGGCCGATTCCGATGAGTCATTCACGTTTTCAGGTCACACCATGGTCCGCGTGTCCGACACCAATATTACCGTGACCGGCAATCTCCAAGCCATGAAACTCAAAGTCACCGGCAATCCGATTCTACTGCTCAATGGCAAAACCGTAGCAACGAAAATCTCCGCAGGTGTGCTATGTTATCCTTGAGCCGTTGGTACTGGTTTCTGTTACTGCTCCTCAGCGCCGCCCCCCTATTGGCCAACGCCGGGGCGGAGCCCGGTGCGCAAATTGAAAAACTCACCCGCGCCCGTACCCGTGTGGTATGGCTGCTCAATCCCGACGTCAATGACCTGCAGTGCCAAGGAGAGGGCTTGACGCTATGGGGCATGGATACCCGGGATAAACTGGGGCCCCGGCAACTGCTGGCCAAGCCGGGGAACTTGAACCGTCCCTTCCTGACGCCCGATGGCACGCGGGTGATTTTCACCAATCCCAAGCTACGTACGGTGTCTATGTTCAATTTCGACGGTACCGGACTGCACGAATTGTGTCGCGGTTTCGGCTTGACCCTATGGGTTGATCCGACAACCAAAAACGAGTGGTTGTATGTGCAGGGGCATGAGCAGGCAATACCCGCTAAGAACCCAATACTGCGCTATAATCTCAAGGACCTGAAACATCCGGAAATAGTCTGGAACAAAACCGATATCACCGCCACGCCCAACGCCAATTTCCAGCTTTCTGCAGACGGCACCCGCGCCGCCACCCTTTTCCCCTGGCCTAATGCCGGTCTGGCGAATTTACGTGACCAAACCTGGCAAATGCATGCCACCGGCTGTTGGCCCGGGATGGCGCCGGACAACAGCTATCGGTTTTGGGTGTTCGACAGCAGTCACCGCAGTGTGACCATGTTTGGCCCGGGGGGTATAGGGCAAAGCACCTTGGTCCTCACCGGTGCGCCCAATAGCGATAATAAAGAGGTGTATCATCCCCGTTGGAGCAATCATGTGCGTTTTATCACGCATACCGCCCCGAAATATAAACCCTCCCATGTGTACATTGCCGCGTTGGATCAAGATTTTAAAAAGGTCGATGGTTGGGTGCAGGTAACACCTCCGGGCACGGCTGCGGCCATGATGCCGGATGTTTGGATTGAGGGACAAGACCCGGATGCCCAGCGTACGCCTAGTCTGCAACCTCTGCCTGTACCGTGGCAAGCCCACGTCTTGGGGCAGGCGATCGGATGCACCGGAGGCCGGGATGACGATAAGATATTTCTGCAATCGCAGAGTGGGGATATTTATGGCAGCGAAGACACCTGCCACTTTGTGAATCAACGCTTGGTCGGTGACGGTCAGATTACCGCCCATCTGAATTCATACTTGAACATCGGTCCCAATGGTCGCATCGCACTGATGCTGCGGGAATTGCCCGAGGCAAAACCTTCCGCTCAGGCAGCGACAATCCACCTGTCACTCCGGCCCGGCAAGAAGACCCTCAGTTTCGCCTGGCGTCCGCGCACGGCCTCCGCCACCACGGAGACGGAAATGTCCCTGCCTAAATTGGAAGGTACAGCCGATTGGATTCGGCTGGTACGGCGCGGCGATACGTTTTCGGGTTATTACTCCCGCGACGGAAAGACTTGGCACGATTGGGGCACGACCAAGGTATCGGTGGCGCAGACGCTCGGTATAGGTATGGCCTTATCCAGCGATGGCCCGGTGGCGGGTACGGTCATCTGGGATCTTATTGAACTGTCCGGATCGCTTCCCGATACCCCAGCCACCCGTCCGGCTACCCTGCCCCAGCCGGAAGCTGTATTATCCGAGATTCGTGGGAAAATAATTTCCGTTGGCAGAACCCCGACCTTGCAGGAAATCCAACCCTACAATGCGGCCCTGACTGCCGATGTGGTAGAGATACAAAGCACCACTCAGGGCCCGGCCCTGAGCGGGCGTATTCTGGTCTGTCACTATGTAATACGGGATGGCAAGGTACTCGCCGGTGCGGATGGGAAAAACCATGCGGAGGTCATTCTGCGGCTTATCCCGTTGGAAAAACAGCGCAAAGAGAAAACCTTGCGCCTGATCCTTCCCGACGTGGGTTATGATCTGCCCACGTATTATGTGGTGGAAAAATAGCGCACCAACCGCACCCACTGGTCATAGCACCGGCAAACTCATGGCGTTCGTTTTATGTTCCTGCACGGGCACAAAATTCCCACTCTTATACGCCGCCGTATCCTGCGGTCTGATCGCGTGTTGCCGTATCTGATGGGGGCTGGCCGTCCGAGTATGCAAGTCCGGCGCATCCGCACCATCCCAACGCCGTAACACTTGATAATGCTGGTTCCGCTGGGCGGGAATCCAACCCGCATCGCGGATCAACCGACAAATCATTTCCGCATCCAGCCGGAAGGTGGTTCCTGTGGCGGATACCACATTTTCCTCCATCATGACCGAGCCCATGTCGTTGGCGCCGAAAAACATGGCCAGTTGCCCGACCTTCGGGCCCATGGTCACCCAACTGCTTTGCATATTGGGGATGTTGTCCAGATAGAGGCGACACAGGGCTAGCGTGCGCAAATATTCCGCCGCATCGGCCAAACGCACGGTGCGACCGTTATCAAATTCATACGGTTTCCCGCTGTCCGGCGACCATTTACGTTTACGGTCCAAGGGGGTATTGTCCGGCTGATAGGTCCAGGTGATAAAGGCGGTGTAGTTGGCCGGAGCATGGGCCAATGCCCAGTCCTGCCGTTGGCGAATCCGTTGGAGATGATCCAGCCGGTCGGCGACGGTTTCGATATGACCGATGAGCATGGTTACCGAGGTGCCCATCCCTTGCCGATGGGCTTCTGCCATCACATCCAGCCATTCCTCGCCGGTGCATTTGCCCGGTCCGATCCGGCTGCGCACCCGGTCGGAAAATATTTCGCCACCGCCGCCGGGGATGGTATCCAGACCGGCAGCCTTGAAACGGCGGATGACTTCCGCCACCGGCATTTTGAAGTAGCGGGCGAATTCGACGAACTCCGGGGGGCTGAAGGCATGGATATGGACTTGGGGGTAATGCTGCCGGATGGCACGGAGCAAGTCTTCGTAATAACTGATGGGTAATTCGGGGTTCATGCCACCTTGCATCAGAATTTGGGTGCCCCCGATGGAGACTAATTCCGCAATCTTGCCCAGAATATGGTTTTGATCCAATGTATAGGCATCTGCGGCTTTGGGGTCGTTGCGTTTGAAGGCACAAAACGTGCACCGGGCGGTACAGATGTTGGTGTAATTGATGTTCCGGTCAATCACGTAGGTCCGGTAGTCTTCGGGATGCAGGCGTTGGCTAACCCCAAACGCCCAGCGTCCCAACTCGTACAGGGGGGCGTGCTGGTAGAGTTCCAGAAACTCGGTATCAGTCAGACGATGCTGGCCAGCCACTACACTGGTAATATCGAAACTCGGCTGGTAGGCGGGACCCTGAGGGGTAAGTACGCTCTCGAGGGCACGTTCTTGGGGGCTTAAATTCAGCATATTTTCCAGTCTTCAATAATGTCTGAAACTTCCCCGAATTGTAGTCCAAACCTGTACCCTCGGCTAGTCGGTGGCTGGATGGGTGATGTTTGGTGGTCATATTTTCGTATTCGCCGATTTCCCTTGACCTTAGTGACTCCAATGATTACAGTAAGGTAGTCAAGTCTGAAATTATTATTCTATGAAAATATTTTGTTCGGAAAGGTGGTACGCCATGCTAAGAGAAAGAATCGCCAAAGCTCGGATGATTGTCGGTTGGGGTGCAGTAGCCTCAGCGCTGGCGGCGCTGTTGGGGATAACGCTGGCGCTTACCGGGATTATTGCCGGGGATGGTTTGGTGTCGCGATTACTCGCGGCGGCACCTGGTCTGGTATTACTGGGCATCGGGTTGGTGGGTTGTGTGGGTTCTGCCCATGCCGTGGGTCTACTTGAGATTCTGCGTGAATCCGAAGTGATGGCCGCAGATACCCGGGCGCGTTCGGTAGAATTACTCACCAGCATTCTGGCCATCCAGAAACAAACGGTGGATACCCTGACCCTCTCCGAAGCCGCCAAACGCGTGGCCTATCGGCAGAAAGACCGCGAAGCGTTGCGGGAAGCTATTCACGAGGATATTGCCCACGGTGATTTCGATTCGGCACTGATTATGATTGACGAAATGGACAAGCGTTTCGGCTACCACACCGAAGCCCAAAGTCTGCGTAACCAGGTGAGTCAGGCCCAGAAGAATTCTCACGATCAGGATATGCAGGAGCTCATGGAGGTGGTTTACACCCACTTCGGGCGCTACGACTGGTCGTCGGCGGTTGGAGAAATTGACAAACTCAATAAACTGCATCCCAAAGAACCCCGCGTACTGGCGCTGCCGGATGAACTCAAACGTGCCCGGCTGGCGCATAAAGGTGAGTTGTTGAAGATGTGGACCGATGCGGTGAATCGTGACGATTTGGATCGCAGTGTGGAACTGCTCAAAATGCTGGACCAATATCTGTCGCCCAGCGAGGCCTCGGCGTATAAAGAAGCCGCGCGGGATGTGTTCAAGAAACGGCTGCAGCAACTCGCTACGCAATTTGCCCTGCAAATTCATGACTGTAATTGGACCCAGGCCATCACGGTGGGCGAAATGATTATCCATGAGTACCCTAATGCCCGGGTTGCCGCCGAAGTCCAAGGCAAATTGGATGTATTACGGGCCAACGCCGCACAAGCGGAAGCCTTAATGCCCAAGACGGCAGTTGCCTAATTTCGCGGACATGATACAGTTTAATCGCTGGCGCCACGGGCCATATCCCGTGGCGTTTTCATTATTGCGTAATAAGAGGTTGCGATGCGTGTTGTATTCATGGGCTCGGGCGCGTTCGGCTTGCCCACTTTGCAGCGTTTGGCTCAGGCTGCCGGGGTTGAAATCCCGCTGATTGTCTCGCAGCCGGATCGGCCAGCCGGGCGGGGAAAAGTGTTAACTCCGACTCCTGTGGCGGCGTGGGCGTTGGCCGAAGGACGGCATTTAATTCGACACGACAATATTAACGATAGTGCGGGGTTGCAGGCTATCGCGCAAGCCCGTCCCGATGTCTTGGTCGTGATCGCATTTGGACAGAAATTATCACCTGAATTGCTGCACTTAGCACCCCATGGGGGGATTAACCTCCATTCCTCGTTGTTGCCTAAATATCGCGGGGCCGCCCCGATTCACTGGGCCATCTTGAATGATGATCGGGAAACCGGGGTGAGTGTAATCCGCGTTACCGAGATCATGGACGGAGGCGATGTGTTGGCCCGGGTGGCAACCCCGATTGGGCCGGAAGAGACCACCGGTTCGCTGCATGATCGTCTGGCGCATTTGGGTGCTCCGCTGATCAATCAGGTCTTAGAGGCTATCCGTACCGACACCTTACAGCCCGAAACCCAAAATTTAACCCAGGCCAGCAAAGCCCCCAAGTTGCAACGGACCGTGGCGTGGGTAGACTTTAATGCCCCAGCCCGGGCCGTTTCGGCCAAGATTCGCGGCTTATCTCCTTGGCCGGGCATCGCGGTACAGGTGTGCCAACCCGATGGTCTGGTCCGTACTCAGGCTACCTTGCTGACCGTGCGGGTGGAAGCGGAACAGGGTAATCTGGGGCGTCCTGGCCAGTTTATTGATTCGGGCTGTGTGGCCTGTGGTCAGGGTTCAGTACGGATTCTGGCGCTGCAACCCCAGGGTAAAAAGGCCCTGAATATGGAAAATTTTGTCAATGGTTATGGTGTCCAGGCCGGTTGGTCGCTCCAAAGTGTGCTGACGCCCCCGGTCCCGGAAAAGGTGAGTGTATGAGCAAGAGTCCTGCGGTACGTGTGTTGATAGTAGATGATGAGGTGGATCATGCCGATGTCATGGCCGAAGCAGTCGCCCGCATGGGCTTCGGCGTGGTGCAGGCCCATAGTCTGACCGAAGGCAAGAAACGCCTGAGCGATGAAGCGATTGATCTGGTCATCACCGATCTGCGGATGGACCAGCCGGACGATGGTATGGAATTACTGCGCTATGTCAAACGCAACCATATCACAACCGAAGTGTTGGTCGTCACCGCGTACGGGGATGTTTCCACGGCGGTTCAGTGCATGCGGGAAGGGGCCTATGATTTCATCCAAAAACCGTTGGATCTGGAAATCATCCGCCAGCAGGTGCGTCGCGCCGCAGAAAAAGTACAACTGACCCAACGGAATATCGAACTGAATCAGGCGTTGGACCAACGTTTCGGGATGACAGCCATCATTGGCAGTTCCGAACCCATGCAACGTGTAGCCCGGTTGATCCGTCAGATTGCCCCAACGGAGATCAATGTATTGATTCTGGGCGAGTCCGGCACCGGCAAGGAATTGGTGGCTCGGGCGCTGCATCAAAATTCCCGCCGCAGCGGCCAGCGCTTCGTGGCCCTGAACTGCGCGGGCCTGAACGAAAGCACGTTGGAAGACGAATTGTTTGGCCATGTCCGCGGGGCCTTCACCGATGCCCGTGCCGACCGCATTGGCCGCTTTGAATATGCCGACGGCGGCACGCTTTTTCTGGACGAAATCGGTGATATGCCCCTGACCATGCAGGCCAAATTGCTGCGCGTGCTCCAAGACCGCCAGATTACGCGTCTGGGGTCCAATGAACCGATTCAGACCAACGTGCGCTTTGTCGCCGCGACCAACCGAGATTTGGAATCGGCCGTCCAGAATAAAAGCTTCCGCGAAGACCTGTATTTCCGCATCAAAGGTGCCACAATCCAATTGCCCCCGCTACGGCAACGGCGCGAAGATATCCTGCTTCTGGTCCGATACTTTGTCGAGAAATTCGCCCGTCAGAACAATAAAGTCATCACCAGTATCGCGCCGGCAGCCCGGGAAGTGTTGACGGCCTTCCCTTGGCCGGGCAATGTCCGGCAACTTGAAAATGCTATCGAAAGCATTGTCATTCTGGCGTCAGGGCCGGAAATCACGCTGGCTGATATTCCTGCGGAAATTACCCAGAATGTGAATGTCACCACTGCCTTGGCCACCATCCCCGACCGCGCGGCGGAATCCACCGCGCTGGCGCCCCTGAGCGGGATGAATCTGGCTGATCTGGAACGGAAGGCCATCGAACATACGCTGGCGATGGTGGCAGGCAACCGCGAACAGGCGGCCAGAATCCTGGGCATCGGCGAACGTACCCTGTATCGTAAGATCAAAGAGTATGGCCTCATTGAGTAATTGGAATAGGAACTGACGATGGCGACAAATATTCGTATTGGCCTGGGCTATGATTTGCACCGCACCGAAGTGGGCCGGCCTTTGGTGCTGGCCAATATTACCATCCCCCATGAGCGCGGATTACATGGGCACTCGGATGCCGATGTCGTGCTGCATGCCCTGATTGATGCCCTAACGGGCGCGGCGGGATTGCCGGATGTCGGGGAGCTGTTCCCAAATACCGATCCGCGTTACAAGGGGATTAATTCCGCGGAATTAATCGCCGCAACCATGCGGCAATTCGCCGAAACTGGCGGTCAAATTGTGAATCTCGATGTGGTGGTGATTGCCGAAAAGCCCAAGCTGGCGCCCTTCAAAGCCGCCATGCGGCAGCGTTTGGCGGAACTGCTGGGCATTACGCCCGACCGGGTCAACCTGAAAGCCAAAACCGGCGAAGGTGTGGATGCCTGTGGTCGGCAAGAAGCCATTGCCTGTCATTGTGTGGTACTAATTGAGAAACCTGCTGCTTAAGGATTTACCTCGTGGATCAACGCTACCAAAAACTCGCCTCGGGTCTGATTCGCTATTCCTGCGCGCTGCAGCCGGGCGAAAATGTCCTAATCGAAGCCATTGATATTCCCCATACCTTCACCAAGGCGCTGGTGGCCGAAGCGCACGCCGTCGGCGCCCGACCACTGGTGCATCTCAAGAGCGTGGAAATCAACCGCGCTCTGATGCAGGCAGCCACCACAGAACAGTGGGATATCATCGCCGACTACGAGCGGTTGTGTATGGAAAAGATGCACGCCTATATTGGGATTCGCGGCAACCCCAACATCGCGGAACTGTCCGATGTTCCTGCCGACAAACAACGCATCTACGAGCAGTCGGTGTGGAAACGGGTCCACCACGAAGTCCGCGTCAAGAAAACCCGCTGGGTGGTGCTGCGCTGGCCGACGAACTCGTTTGCCCAGTTGGCCCAGATGAGCACTGAAGCCTTCGAGGAATTCTTCTTCAATGTCTGCAACATGGATTATGCCCGTATGTCCCGGGCTATGCAGCCGCTCAAAGCCTACATGGAACGCACGGATAAGGTTCGCCTGCTGGGCCCCGGGGATACCGACCTGACTTTTAGTATCAAGGGTATCCCTGCTATTCCCTGCGATGGCCATATGAATATCCCCGATGGCGAAGTCTACACCGCGCCGGTCCGTGAGAGCATCGAGGGGGTGATCGCCTACAACACCCCGACCATTTATCGCGGTACCGTGTTTAATGATGTGCGTCTGACCTTCAAGCAGGGCAAGATTGTCGCGGCCACCGCCAATCACCCCCAGCGCTTGAACGAGATTCTGGATGCCGATGCCGGGGCCCGCTATGTCGGCGAGTTTGCCATCGGCGTCAACCCCTATTGCACCCGGCCCATGCTGGATATTCTCTTCGATGAGAAAATCAGCGGTTCCATCCACCTGACACCCGGTGCCTGCTACGATGAAGCCTCCAATGGTAACAAGTCCGATATCCACTGGGATATGGTCTTACGGCAGACTCCCGATGTCGGGGGCGGGAAAATCTATTTCGACGACCGACTGGTCCGGCAGGACGGCATCTTTGTCGTCCCCGAACTGGCCGGACTGAATCCCGACCACTTGATGGGATAAATGCCATGATACTGCTAGGGATTGATCCGGGCCTGCATTTGACCGGCTATGCCTTGGTCCAGGTCCAGCAGGTCAGAATCTCGCTCATCGAAGCGGGGGTATTTCGTATTCCCGTGCGCAAATTGCTGGCCGATCGGCTTTTGGAACTCCACGACCAGCTCGAAGCCGTACTGACCGAGTTTTCCCCCCAGCAAGCCGGTGTCGAACAGCTTTATTCTCATTACGAGCATCCCCGTACCGCGATTTTGATGGGCCACGCCCGGGGCGTGATTCTCCTGGCCGCGGCCCGGCATCATTGCCCGGTTACCGATCTGCCCAGCACCTTGGTCAAGCGCACAGTCACGGGCAATGGTCACGCCAGCAAACTTCAGGTCCAGCGCCGGGTCCAATCCCTGTGCCATCTGACAGAGTTGCCCAAGCCGCCCGATGTGGCGGATGCCATCGCCATTGCCTGGACTTTGGCCTTGCACCAAACCCGGGCGGGTTTGGGACGTACGAAAAATACCTGAATTTTGGTTAGTGAATTCGGTTGCCTACAATCATACGCTGGAGCGAAATTTGTAGTTTTCGGAGTGCCGCATGGACGATAACATCTCGATTCCACTCAGTAGTCCTGATATTACCGAAGCCGAAATCCGCGCGGTCACCGAGGTGATGCGGACACGGTACCTGACGGTGGGGCCGAAAGTTCTGGAATTTGAACAGGCCTTTTGCCACTATCTGCGGGTGGAACATGCCATCGCCGTCAGTTCCGGCACTGCGGGTCTACATTGCAGCCTGCTGGCTTTGGGGATTGGTCCAGGCGACGAAGTCATCACCACGCCGTTTTCCTTCATTGCCAGCGCTAACTCAATTCTGATGGTGGGGGGCCAGCCCGTCTTTGTGGATATTGACCCGCGCACTTTGAATATGGACCCCAAGAAACTGGAAGCCGCCATTACCCCCCGGACCAAGGCCATCATGGCCGTAGAAACCTTTGGCAACCCTGCCGGTTTTGATGACTTTCTGGCCATCGCCCAACGGCACGAACTGCCCATGATTGAAGACAGTTGTGAGGGCTTGGGCTCGTCGCATCGCCAGCGTCAAGTGGGCACGTATGGCCGGGTTGGTGTCTTTGCGTTTTACCCCAACAAACAAATCACCACCGGCGAAGGTGGCATGATTGTCACGAATGACAATACCTTGGCCAATCTGTGCCGGGCCTACCGCAATCAAGGCCGCGACCCCGGTTCCGCGTGGCTCAGTCACCAGCGTATGGGTTACAACTACCGCCTCAGTGATATCAATGCCGCTATCGGTTGCGTGCAGATGCAGCGCTTGGACGGCATGTTGACCAAGCGCCAGGCCGTGGCCCATTATTACATCAAGCTCTTAATGGATGACCCCCATATCATCCTGCCCAATGTGGATGAACAGACCGATATGAGCTGGTTTGTCTTTGTGGTGCGCCTCAGCGAAGCTCTGGACCATAACGACCGTGATGCCATCCTGCAGCACCTCCAGCGAAATCACATCGGGGCATCCAATTACTTCCCGCCCATTCATTTACAGCCCTTTTACGTGGACAAATTCGGCTATAAACGCGGTGCCTATCCAATTACCGAGTATATCTCCGACCGTACCATCGCGCTGCCGTTCCATAACAACCTAACCCTTACCGAAGTCGAGGAAGTGGTCCACCATCTCAAACGCGGTGTGGCCCAGCAGTTGGCGATAAAATAGCCCGCATATTTACGCCCAAGCCCGCTTGCGTTACTATGCACATTGAACATGTGCTAAGGTTACTATTTTCACAAGGTAGACACCGCGATGAATCAGACTATTACCGGGGTTAAAGGCTTTTCCGCTGCCGCCATCGCCTGCGGGATTAAACAGTCCGGCAAGCCGGATTTGGCCTTGCTCGTTTCCGAAGTACCTGCCACCGCCGCGGCGGTATTCACCCAGAACAAAGTGGTGGGGGCCCCGATCATCGTGGGCCGCAGTCATATCACCAGCCACACCCTCCGGGCCTGCATCATCAATAGCGGCTGCGCCAATGTCTGTACCGGCGCTGAAGGCGTACAGAACGCCCGGGAAATGTGCCTGCTGACGGCCCAGGAAATCTGTCAGGAAGGCGAAGCCCTGCCCATCCGTTCGATCCTGCCCAGTTCCACAGGCGTGATCGGCCACTTCCTACCCATGGACAAAATTCGCGCGGGTATCCCGTTGGTCGCGGCCCAGCTCTCCAACTCCGTTGCGGCTGGTAACGCCTTCGCCAATGGAATTCTGACCACGGATTTGGTTGCCAAAACCGCGTTCACCACCCTGCGCATCGGGGGTAAAAAAGTCACCATCGCCGGTTGCTGCAAAGGCAGCGGGATGATTGCTCCGAATATGGCCACCATGCTAGCCTATATTGCCACCGATGTGAAAATTGCCCCCGCCGTATTGAACAAAACTCTCAAACAGGTGGCGGATCAGACCTTTAACTGTGTGACGGTGGATCAACACACCTCCACCAGCGACACCTTTGCCGTACTCGCCAACGGGCTGGCCGGGAATACTAAAATCACCGGTGGCAGCGCATTGGCCCAGTTTGCCAAAGCCCTCTACGAGGTTGCCGATGCCCTGGCCCGACAGATTGCTCAGGACGGCGAAGGCGCTACCAAGCTGGTCGAAATCTGGGTGAAGGGGGCCGCGAGTCTGGCCGATGCTAAAAAGGCCGCGGAGGCCATCGCCAATAGTGCCCTATGTAAAACCGCCCTGCACGGCGCGGACCCGAACTGGGGCCGGTTTGTCTCGGCGGCCGGCTACAGTGGTGCGGCCATGAATCCCGACTCTGTGGCCTGCTGTATCTTCGCACCCAAGGGTAAGAGTTACGTGGTATTCAAAGCTGGCCGGCCCACGCCGGTCAAACTGGTTGACGTGGCCAAGTTGATGCAGGGAAAACATGTCGCAGTGGAAGTTGATCTGGGCTTGGGCAAAGTCCACACGGCCCGGGTCTATACCTGCGATCTCAGCCGCGAATATATCGCGATCAACGCGGATTACCACACGTAACCCACCCGGTTGCAGCATGGTTCTTAACTGGCAGGGGCCTCAAGCGTATGACGACCACGGCCACCATTCCCGATGCCGCGCCCGCCCAGTCCCCGGGGCAGCGTTCCTGGCGCCGTCTGCGTCAATATCCTGCGGCCTGGGTTGGGACGATTGTGTTTAGTCTGATTGTGCTGACCTGTTATCTAAGCATGCCGTGGACCCTGTATGGGTATAAAATTCAGAATCTAAACGCGGTGTTACAGGCCCCCGGTGCAGAATATTGGTTGGGAACAGACAGTTTGGGGCGTTCGCTACTCGAACGATTGCTCCTCGGCGGCAGCGTTTCGATTGCCATCGGGTTGGCATCGGCCACCATTGCCGTATTGCTGGGCACCGGCGTGGGGCTGGTGGCGGGCTACTTTGGTGGCCTGTGGGATAGTGTGCTGATGCGGGTTGTGGATGTGCTATATGGCTTACCGTATATACTGCTGGTGATCATGTTTCGGATCGTGATGGTGCCCCTGCTGACTAAAGCACTGTCTCCATATCTCGATGGTGCCAGCTTGGTGGCTAACTTTATGGTGCTGTTAGTTGGGATTGGCGCGGTGAGTTGGCTGACCATGGCGCGGGTGATTCGTGGGCAGGCATTGGCCCTGCGGCAAATGCCCTTTGTTGAGGCCGCCCGGGCGATGGGTATGAGCCATCGCAGTATCATCCTCCGGCATATTCTGCCCAATCTAATGGGACCAATATTCGTATATGCGGCATTGACCGTCCCGCAGGCGATTCTCGCCGAGTCGTTTTTGTCGTTTTTGGGGTTGGGTATCAGTGCACCGCTCCCGAGTTGGGGTAATCTGGCCGCCGAGGGGGTGGATGCCATGAATCCGGTGAAAACCTACTGGTGGTTGGTGACCAGCCCGGCAGTATTGTTGAGCCTCACGTTGATTTGTCTAAATTTCGTCGGCGATGCTCTGCGTGATGCCTTGGACCCCAAAGGAAATCAGGGATAATTGCCGAAAATGAATCTGTCCGACGGCATCGTATAGGCGTTAGAATGTACGAACTTTTGACTGGAGCATGTAACTGATGGGTAATCGCTTTTCCCTCAAGGACTTTATCTTCCTCGTGGCGTTCATTTTGGTGCTCGGCGCGGTGGCTTGGAACGCCCGGCAGTTCGGTTGGCAGGAGACGCGTCTGACCGACTTGCGCAAGGATGTGGATCGTCTGGCCGGCAATTCCGAAAAGCAGGCCAATGCGTTTCGCGAACTTAATGAGCTCTTACGCCGGGGCGGAAGTATTGGCGCTACGACCCAGACCAACCAGATTTCCACTAACCGCAAACCAATCCGGCGTACCGAAGCCGATGGCAGCGTATTTGTTTATTACCCCGATCCCCCGCGGACTCCCAATGAACCGCGGGACTTGCCCGATTACGCGGCGGGTGATTGGCTGGTGCAAAATCTCGGTTCCGAGCCCAAGTATATTACGCCCTATATTGAACGTGAAAACAGCGGAAGCACGCTCCAAAATTACGTCATCGAGTCCCTGATTACCCGTAATCCCGAGACCTTGGAATGGGAACCGTGGTTGGCGGAATCCTATTCCATCAGTGCCGATGGTCTGGTCTATCGTTTCACGCTGCGGCCGGGGGTTAAGTTTTCCGACGGTAAACCGATGACGGCTGAGGATGTGTTGTTCAGCTATAATCTGGTTAGTAATCCCAAAGTGGATTCGGACAAATTACGTTCCTACCTGACCAACGTGGAATATTGTAAAAAAATTGACGAGCGCACGGTGGAATTCAAATACAAAGAAAAGTATTTCAAAGCCTTTGAAGTGGTTGGGGCTTATTTCGAGATCATCCCCAAACATATCTACGGTGCCTTTACCCCCGAGCAATATAATGAGAAGAACGCCTTGCTGGTGGGTTCCGGTCCGTATGTATTAGGTAAATGGCTCAATGGCCAGCAAGTCGAACTGCTCCGTAATGAAAACTACTGGGGACCCAAGCCCACCTTTGACAAGATTGTTTTGAAGTTCATCCAAAATCCGCAGACGGCGTTGCAGAGTTTCATGGACGAAGGCTTGGACTCCCATTCTCCCCAGCCGGAGCAATACGAGGAGAAGGTTAAAAACCAGGAATTTCTCGCCAAATATCAGGTGCGTCGGAAAGCCATTCCCAACGCCGGCTATCGGTACATTGGTTGGAATCTTGCCAATCCCATTTTCGCCGACAAGGGCACCCGTCAGGCACTCAGCATGATGGTGGACCGCAAGTCCTTGATTCATACGATTGATCGCGATTTGGCGGTGGAATTATCCGGCCCGTTCAGTCCCATGGTGCCCCAATATGACAAAACGATTCAACCCCGTCCCTTTGACCCCGCGGCAGCGGAAGCCAAACTTAAGGACGCGGGCTGGACCATTGGCCCGCGCGGGGTCTTGGTCCGGGACGGTCAGGAGTTTGCCTTTGACCTGATGATTCCCGCCCAGAGTGCGACCTACGAAAAAATCGCCACCATTGTGCAGGCCCAATTCAAACGCGTGGGCATCGAAGTGCGGGTCGCTCCGTTCGAATGGTCGGTTTTGGTGGATCGGTTGGATAACCGTAAATTCGACGCCGCCATTCTGGGTTGGACGGGGGGGATTGAGGGTGACCCGTATCAAATCTGGCACAGTTCCCAGATTGCGGGCAAAGGCTCCAACTTCATTGGGTACAAAAATGCGGAGGCCGATCGCCTGATTATGGCCGGCCGTACCGAAACCAACGAAGCCAAACGTATGGAAATATGGCATAAATTCCACCAGCAAATCCATGAGGACGCGCCATATGTATTTTTATCCATGCGGGAATCCCTTTCCTTCGTGAACGGACGAATCAAGAATATCGAACCCTACCTGACCGGGATGAATTCCGGCGACTGGTATGTCCCGGTAACCCAGCAGAAATATGGTCGCTAATCAGTCTCGGATAACTTCGTTGTATTGGTGCCATCTGCGCACCCCTCGGTGGTGGGGGTGGCGATGCTGACCTACCTTCTGCGCCGCGTCTTATTGATGATCCCCACGCTCATTGGTATGACCCTGATGCTCTTTGTGATTGTGCGTTTCGCACCGGGTATCGGCAAGATATCCGGGGCCGATGGCAGTGGTAATATGGCCAGCGACAATGCCCGCTTGGAACAGGAGCAATCCCTGCAACGGCATCTGGGCATGATTGATGAGCAGGGCAAACCCATTCCTATTCCTCTGCAATATGTCAGTTGGGCCGCGCGCGTAGTTCAGGGCGATCTGGGCCGTTCGATGCAATACCGTAAGCCCGTATTAGAACTGATCTTTGATCGCGCTCCGATTACCATCACGCTCAATATCATTGCCACCGTGCTCATTTACATGATCGCTATTCCCGGGGGGATGCTCTCGAGTGTAAAACGCGGGCGTGGTTTTGATTTTTGGTGGGGGCTGGGAACGCTGGCTTTGTATTCCCTGCCCGCCATGTGGGTGGGCTCCATGTTATTGGGTTACTTGGCCAATCCCGAATATCTTGGCTGGTTCCCTTCGGCGGGTTTGCAATCCACCGATACCAGCCGCATGACCTACTGGCAGGTGACTCTCGATTACATGCATCATCTCGCCTTGCCGTTGATGTGCATGACTTACGGTGGCTTCGCCTATCTCTCCAAACAAATGCGGGCCAGCATGCTCGATAATATCCATCAGGATTGGGCCCGTACCGCGCGGGCCAAGGGGGTCCCGGGCTATATCGTGGTGACCCGCGATGTGTTCCGTAATAGCCTGTTGCCGTTGATCACGATGGCCGCCGGGCTCATTCCCGGATTGTTGGGTGGGTCTGTACTGATCGAAAAAATCTTTTCCATTAAAGGCATGGGCGAGTTAGCCTATCAGGCAACCTTAGCCAAAGACCTGCCGCTCATGCAGGGGCTGGCCTTGGTGGGGGGCGTGCTGACGCTGATTTCCTATCTGATCGTGGATGTGTGTTACTCTCTGGCGGATCCGCGGGTGTCCTATGACTGACCAACTCCAATTAACCCCCGTGTCCGAGCCGCCGATCCGCAGCTATTGGAACGTGGTATTCACCGCGTTCTGGCGTGGTATCGCCCCGAAAATCGCGCTGGGCTTTGTGGTCAACATTGCCCTGATGGCCGTGATTGTTCCCTTCATCGCCAACGGTCAGCCCTATACGGTGGAAATTAAAAATTCCGCCGGGGTGTGGCAGCGTCATTACCCACTTTTCACCTATTTGACGCGGTTGGATTATCTGGTCTTGATGGGATTTGCCACCGTTACTACGGTAGGAAGCTTATGTTACTTTGGTCGTAACCGCATTTCTAAAAGTCGGCGCTGGCTAATCAGTGCTGGCATAACCACTGGTATGGTGCTGCTGGGGCTACTGCTTTGGTACACCACCTCCGACCCTTCGGCCCGGATCATGTACCGCGATTATCAGGCTGGCGTTGAGGTTGGTACCATGCGGTCAGCAGTCTATGCCCCCATCCCCTGGCATTTCGGCGATCAAGAAGCCTTGTCAGAAGATCGCACCAATGAATTGCCCTCGTGGCTGCCGTGGGTGGCGCCCACCTACTACGCACAGGCGAAAACCCAAACCGCAGCCGGCACCCGTTCCCTGCGTCCCTGGCCGGATACCCCCTCATGGGATCACCTGCTGGGTACCGATGGCGTCGGGCGCGATGTCCTCGCCCGGATGCTCTGGTCCACCCGCATTGTCATGGGCATCGGCTTTATCAGCGAGGTGATCGCCCTGCTCATTGGCATCACCGTGGGGGCCTGGATTGGCTATTACGCCGGGAAGGCCGACCTGTTGGGTATGCGTGTGATCGAAATATTCGAGGCCGTGCCCACGTTCCTGCTGATCCTGATTTTCGTCGCCACCTATGGCCGTAATATCTTCATGATTATGATCATTCTCGGTTTGGTCGGCTGGACCGGCATTGCCCGCTTTGTACGTGCGGAATTCTTCCGCCTGCGCAAACTCGATTATGTCTCCGCCGCGATTGCTGTGGGTATGCCAGTACGCCGGGTGTTGTTCCGGCACATGTTGCCCAATGGCCTCACCCCGGTGATTGTGGCCGCGACCTTTGGCATTGCCGGGGCGGTCATGAGTGAGTCGGGCTTGTCGTTTCTGGGGGTGGGAATCGAGCCCCCGTTACCGAGTTGGGGCTCGTTGTTAAATGAGGCCGGTAATCCCGCGGAAACTTTCCGTCCGTGGCTGGCGATTCCGCCGGGGATCGCGATTTTCCTCACTGTGTTAACCTATAACATACTCGGCGAGCGCATGCGCGATGCGATTGACCCGCGTACGAATAAAGAGCTATAAGGACTGGTCGCTATGGAACAACCGCTCTTGGATGTGCGCAATCTAAAGACCCACTTCCGTACTTCGGACGGGCTGGCCCGCGCTGTGGATGGGATATCCTTTTCGGTCTATCCCAACCAAACCGTGGCGTTGGTGGGGGAGTCAGGTTGTGGTAAGTCCGTCACCAGTCTTTCGATTATGCGGCTGGTTCCGGTTCCCCCCGCGATATTGACCGGCGAAATCCTGCTGGAGCAGGAAAACCTGCTGACGCTGTCCGAACGCGCTATGTGCAAGGTTCGCGGCGGGAAGATTGCCATGATCTTTCAGGAACCCATGACCAGCCTGAATCCGGTGTTCACCATCGGCGAACAGGTGCTGGAAGCGATTCTGCTGCATCAAAAAGTCACTGATGAACAGGCGCAGGAAATCGCCATCCAAGCCCTGCGCGATGTCGGGATTGCCGACCCCGCCCGGCGGTTGAATGAATACCCGCACCAAATGTCCGGCGGGATGAAACAACGCGTCATGATCGCCATGGCGCTGGCCTGCCGTCCGGCTCTGGTCATCGCCGATGAACCCACCACCGCGCTGGATGTCACCATTCAGGCGCAAATCCTGGAACTGCTCAACCGGCTCCAACAGCAGACCGGCATGTCGGTGCTGTTCATTACCCATGATCTGGGGATCGTCGCCGAAAACGCCGATGTGGTGGCGGTGATGTACGCCGGGCGCATCGTTGAGATGGCCAATGTCTTCGCCCTCTTCAAGAACCCGCTGCATCCGTATACGCAAGGCCTGTTGGCGTGTGTACCGCGCCTGGGCCAGGAAAGCCAACGCCTGTTCAGTATTTCGGGCACCGTCCCCTCGCCGATTCGCTACCCCGATACCTGCCGCTTTGCCGCGCGTTGCACGGCGTGCAGCGCCGTCCAGAAAGAACTGTGCAATGCCAGTTATCCCGAACTGCGCGAAGTGGCCCCCCAGCACTGGGTGGCTTGTCACTATGCCCCCGGCTACGAATCGGCCCCGGCCACGCCCCCCGGCATAAATTTCAAACGCCCCGCCCCAACTGTTCCGGCAGGTGAACCATGAACCCAACCGCCCATGATCCCGTGCTGGCTCCCCCGGTAATCACGCAGCAACCCTTGCTGGATGTGCAGGACTTACGTACCCATTTCCCCATCAAACGC
>Ga0194061_1000325_pt1 | contig 29340 bp, 24 predicted proteins | sample SepL2221m_MetaG_FD_163423 | JGI IMG/M metagenome (GOLD analysis project Ga0194061, IMG submission 163423) | Anoxic zone freshwater microbial communities from boreal shield lake in IISD Experimental Lakes Area, Ontario, Canada - Sep2016-L224-21m | ecosystem: Environmental > Aquatic > Freshwater >... | reverse complement strand
GCCTTTCCATCCTGACTCCTGACTCCTGACTCCTGACTCCTGACTCCTGACTCCTGACTCCTGCTCTTACAGTACCACCGTCTCAGTGTGCTTCCCGAATACCCCCCTGAAGACATCAGCTATTTCGCCCAGTGTGGCATAGGTCTTGACCGCTGCCAGGATATGCGGCATCAGGTTGTCGGTTCCTTTTGCGACTGTTTCCAGATTCGCCAGCGCCGCCTTCACTGCTGCTTCTTCGCGTGTGCCTTTCATCGCTGCCAGGGAAGCCTTCTGAGAAATCTCCACCTCTTCCTTGACCCTCAGCAGTTCCGGCGGCAGCTCCCCGGTGACAGTGAACTTGTTGACACCCACGATGATCAGCTCATCCTTTTCGATGGCCTTCTGGTAGGCGTAGGCCGAATCCTGGATCTCCTTCTGCTGGAAGCCGCGGGAAATGGCTTCGACGGCGCCACCCAGTTTGTCGATCTTCTCGATGTATTCGAGAGAAGCCTTCTCAATCTGGTCGGTGAGCGACTCCACCAGAAACGAGCCGGCCAGCGGATCGATGGAGTCGGCGGCGCCTGATTCGTAGGCGATCACCTGCTGGGTACGCAGGGCAATACGGACCGAATCCTCGGTCGGCAGGGCCAGCGCCTCGTCGCGGGAGTTGGTGTGCAGCGACTGGGTGCCGCCCAGTACCGCCGCCAGGGCCTGGATGGTGACGCGCATGATGTTGTTGTCCGGCTGCTGGGCGGTCAGGGTACAGCCGGCGGTCTGGGTGTGGAAACGCAGCATCTGCGACTTGGGGTCTTTTGCCCCGAAGCGTTCTTTCATGATTTTGGCCCAGATGCGGCGGGCGGCGCGGAACTTGGCCACCTCCTCGAACAGATTGTTGTGGGCGTTGAAGAAGAAGGCCAGGCGCGGCGCGAACTCATCCACCTCCAAGCCGGCCTTGATAGCTGCATCCACATAGGCGATTCCGTCGGCCAGGGTGAAGGCGACTTCCTGAACGGCGCTGGAACCGGCCTCGCGGATGTGGTAACCGGAGATGGAGATTGTATTCCACTTTGGCACATGGTCTTTGCAGTAGGCGAAGATGTCGGTGATGATGCGCATCGACTCTTTGGGCGGGTAGATGTAGGTACCGCGGGCCATGTACTCCTTGAGTATGTCGTTCTGGATGGTGCCGGAGATTTTATCAGCCGAAACCCCCTGCTTCTCAGCCACGGCAATGTACATACAGAGCAGGATGGCGGCGGTGGAATTGATGGTCATGGAGGTGGAGACCTTGTCCAGCGGGATGCCATCGAAGAGGATTTCCATGTCGGCCAGCGAGTCGATGGCCACACCAACCTTGCCGACTTCGCCGAGACTCATGCCGGCGTCAGAGTCATAGCCCATCTGGGTCGGCAGGTCGAAGGCGATGGAAAGGCCGGTCTGCCCGGCTGCCAGCAGGTATTTGTAGCGCTCGTTGGATTCTTTGGCGGTACCGAAACCGGCGTACTGGCGCATGGTCCAGAAGCGGCCGCGGTACATGGTCGGCTGCACGCCACGGGTGTAGGGGTATTCACCCGGCAAACCAAGCTGTTCTTCGTAGCCGGGATAGTCAAAACCTGGCGTGAAGCAGCGTTCATACTCGATGTTGGATGTCGTCAGGAACGGATCCATCCGCTCGGGTGACTTGGCAATATTCTTTGCGACCATCCCGTCTGTCCACTTCTGTTTCTTTTCCGAGATTCCCATCGTTCCACCCCCTGAATTTAGCTGTTTTTCTTTCAGAATGTCGGTCTACGTTACTCCGCAGCAAATTTTATTCATACTTTAAAAATCTGGTTCAACTGTGGGTAAAAATTCCCCGCAACCCGCTTGTTTAAACCTTTACAAAAATGGGCGAAAAATATAACATATTGTTTTAAAAAGAACTTTTAGAAAATAATGGTTGCCAAATAGTCTTATTTCTTTTACACTTACGTTAAATGAGGTTGATTGGCAAATTCAGCAGCACCGTAACGAAAGGAGCAGTACCATGCAATGCCCAGTCTGTAAAAGTTATGAACATTCCGATATCCACTTTCGCGCAGGCCAGTTCAACGAGGACCTGATCAAATGCCCGACCTGCGACAGCAGCTGGTCGGTTAACCACGGATTGACCGAAATCGTAAAGGACACCCAGGAAAGATCGTTTCTCTCCGCCACCAGCGAGTGTGTCGAAGGGTACGATTACGCACTTGCTGCTTGATCACTTCTGATCAAGTCAGGCACAAAGGGCTCCACTCTGACGAGGGAGCCCTTTTGTTATCAACTGCCGGGTTGACCGGCCTTAGAGCACGGCCTTCAGGTATTCACCGGTCCGTTCACGCCTCTCTTTTTCCAGCGCCTTTGGATCGACCTCGACAAACTTCTCGTCCGGAGTGATCTTGAAGAGCGTCTGCCCCTTCTGGACAATGCTGCCGTCGGCACCCTGCATGACGATCTTGTCGATGGTGCCGGAGAAGGTGGCGCGCACCGTATTGAACATCTTCATGACCTCGATGATGTAGAGTGCCTGACCTTTCTCGAAGTGCATCCCTTCAAAGGCGAACTGTGGCAGACCTGGCGCTTCCTGACCGTAGTACATGCCGCCGCAGATCGCGACGATCTCGTCGGCTTTGGTGGCCGGCGGGGGAACAAGCACTTTCTTCATGCGGTTTTGCAGTTCGGTGTCGTGCAGATAGGTCGGGATGGTCACTTCCAGGTCAGCTTCAACCTTGAAATCCCAGAATTTAACGCTCTGGGCCACGAAAAACAACATGCCGAAGAGCTCAAGCCCGGCTTCAAAGCCGACATGGGCCGACTGGATCTGCCCCCACTCATCGGCGCTGAAACCGCCCTGTGGCTTGGACTTGGCCAGAATTGCCGACAGCTTGTCAAAATCGCGCAGGTCAAGCTTGAACTTGTCAGCAAGGGTCGTGTAGAAGCGGACCCCCTTCTGCAGCAGTTCGTTATCATGCTCCCAGATGACCTCGGCAGCAGGAAGTGTCTGATCCCACGACATATTCAGGTATTCGTAGGTGTCGGCCAGGATGACGAACGGATTGCCGTGCCAGACAACCTTCCCCTTCTCGATGGTAAACGTGTTCCGGTTGAGAGAAAGCCAGCCGGAAAGCAGGTGCGGATCCTCCAGCAGTCTTTCCATCGGCCGCGTGATCAATGTTCCTTTGCGGTCGAGAATGGCCGACATATCTTTGCCGGCTTTCGGATCATCGGGGAACTGCTCGGCCATTTTCTTGGCGTAGGCCTTCTTCATCTGCAGGAAGGCATAGACCGTGTCGAGCTTCTGGGACTCTTCCTTCAACTGGCCGATCAGGGTCAGATAGGGCACAACGAAACGGGTCGTCGGCTTGGCCATGACGTTCTGGCCGATGAACCAGTTGACCAGGCCATAGTGGAATTCAAGGTTGGTGGCCAGGTCAGAGCCGCGCAGGGTGGTTTTGCCGAGCACCTTCGAGAGGTGCAGATAGCTGGCGAGACGGTCATCACCCTTGGTCAGCAGCAGGGCGATGTTGGAATCGTAGGCACCGGCAACCTTGTAGCGCATGAACATGCCGGTGTCCGGGTTGACCATGCAGATGCCCTGATCATCACGGATCTCCCCTTCGATCGGCTTGGACCAGAAGCGGATCATACCGCCGGCGTGGGGTGAAAGCGAACAGTCGGTGGCGTTGAGACGGGCTTCGGCGCCGGCCCCGAAACGGGGGATGCGCTCCGGCTTGGGAAGGCGCTTCTTGTGGCGTGCCAGCAGCGCCATTGCTTCGACCAGCGACTCGACGATAAAGAAATCATTCTTGTTCTTCGGATTGGTGAACTTGAGGCTGTAGCAGAGCTCTGATACGCGATGCTCAACCTGAATACGGGTGTTGACCTCCATGAAGTAGTAGCGACCGCGGTCGACGATGCACTCGAAAGTCGAGGCCGAGTCGAGGCCGACGGCCACGCCGAATTTGGTAGAGTCGTCCTCCATCCGCTTGAGGACATTCAAATCGCTCTCAAGGGCTTTGACTTCGGCTTTTCTGCCCGCTTTTTTGGCCGTCTCAATGGCCAGCGCCAGACTTTCCTGGGTAACTGAAATTTCAAGCAGCTTCTGTTCATGCATCTGCAGCGAGCAGTCGCGGCCACCCAGGGAAACGCACCATTCGCCGTTGCCCAGCAGCTGAATCTCGTTATGGCGGGTCTGCTCGATATTCAGCTCGATCAGGACGTTCTTGTTGTCGCCGACACCGTTGGCCTTAACTTCGTTGAGTACTTCGCGCACCAGGGTGGGGGTTTCAACGGCGGCTTCCTTGATCTGCTTCTCGGTCGGATTCTTGAGGGTCAGCAGAGAGGCGCCGAGGATGCGCTGCCCCTTGCCGCCGCCGCCGCCGATGGCCTTGATGCGGATACGGCTGGCCGGGTACTCCTTGAACATGTTGACGACTTCCACCTGCACCTGGGCACAGAGTTCCTCAATTGAGTAGAGGTCTAACCCCTTTTCGTAGGAGGCGTAAAGGATCTCATCGGCAAGGTCTTCCAGCAAGACTTTCTTGTCGTTGATTATCTTGGCATCCACCGTCAAACCGTGGGTTTTCACCAGTCCGACCAGCTTGTCGCGGGTACCGTGTTTCTTGACCAGGGTGCGTGCTGTGACGTTGTTAATGCCGGGAGTGACGCTGACGCCGACCGACAGGGCGGTGCGCTTGGCCTCGTCCTTCTTGCCGGCATCGGCCTGGGTGCGGGAGTTGGGGCCGATAAACTTGAGGCCGGCGTTCTCGATGGCCGCGACGAACTCTTCATCTTCGGCCATGAAGCCATAGCCGGCGAAAATCGAGTCATAGTTGTTGTCCTTGGCGATCTGGATGATCTGGCCGATGCGCTCGACACGCTCTTCCTTGCTGGCGCCGGTGTAGTCGGGCACGCGGTGGACGCGGGTGGAGTCGGTCAGCTGGCGCAGCTCCGGAGCCAGGGCGTTGGCATAGACAATGGAGTCCTTCTCGGAGAGCAGGATGCCGTAGTGGGTCATCCCCATCTCTTCAAAAACATCCATGGCTTCCTTGCGGATCGGGCCGCGGCAGACGATCAGCGGTTTCAGGTCTTCGCTGGCGAATGAGCGCACCCATTCGGAACTGGACTTCCCGAGGCGGCGGTCACGGTGAATCAGGGGGTTGTTCATGTAGAGGTCGTTCATTGGTCTCTATCTCCCAAAAATAGAATTCAGTAGTCAGAAGTCAGAAATCAGGAGTAAGGCATCTGGAGAGAATCAGTTTCACTCTGACTCCTGAATGCTGACTCCTGGATTCTTGATTTAATGGAACTCGCGCTGCGGACCAGTCATCGGTCCCGGTTGGTAGTGCCGCATCAGGAAGTTCATGTTCTCACCCAGCACCTGGCGCAGGTCGGTCGGCATGACGATCGAGGAGATCGAACCCAGGGCCAGACCTTCCTTCGGGTTCATCAGCTCCTTCTCGTAGCGGGAGTTGAGTGCCGCTTCCTGCAGTCTAAGCCACTCGGCAGCTTCCTTCTCGGCGTCCTTCTTGGCGTTGGCGCCTTCCATCCCGGCCTTGACGCGTTCCTCGGTGCCTTTCTTGACCATTTCGGCAGCCGTGCCGCGTACCTTGCGCAGTTCATCCTTGTAGACAAACTCCTTGCCGGCCGGTCCCATGACCGCCAAGCGGGTGGTGGGAAGCGCCAGAACCAGGTCGGCTCCGGTCGGGTAGTTGTTGTAGGAGGCGTAGGCGCCGCCATAGGCGTTGCGCAGGATCAGCAGGATGCGCGGGGTGCGGACGTCGACGATTGAGTCCAGCATGGAGCGGCCGGCCTGGACGATGCCGCGGGCCTCCTGCTCACGTCCCGGCAGGAAGCCGGTGGTGTCTTCCATGAAGATCAGCGGAATATTGTAGATGTTACAGAAGCGGACGAAACGGGCGATTTTGACTGCCGAGTCGCAGTCGATCTGACCGGATGAAACCGCCGAATTGTTGGCAACGAAGCCGACTACCTGGCCGCCGAGGCGCCCGAAGGCGGTTACGACCTCTTTGGCACGCTCCGGCTGCAGCTCGAAGTAGTCGCCATGGTCGCAGATCTGCTGGATGATGATCGACACGTCGAACGGTGTGTTGAAGCCGGTCGGCGAGTTGAAGGCTTTTTTCAGCAGAGTATTGATCTCCCAGGTTTTGCGGTCGAGCGGGTCGCTGGTCTCCTGGAAAGGCGCCAGTGAAAAGTTGTTGCCCGGAATATAGGAGAGCAGCCGCACGGCTGTGCGCAGCGCCGCAACTTCATCGGTGACGGTGATGTCGGCCACGCCGGATTTGCCGTGTACTTTGGGTCCGCCCAGCTCTTCCGGGGTCACGTCTTCGCCGAGCACCGACTTGACGACGCCCGGGCCGGTCAGGCCGAAGAAGGTGTCGTTGGGCTGGATGACGAAACTTCCCTGGCGCGGCAGGTAGGAGCCGCCGCCGGCGTTGAAGCCGAACATGCACATGATCGAAGGAACCACGCCGCTCATCTTGCGCAGGGCGGTAAAGGCCTCGGCATAGCCGTCCAGACCGCCGACACCGGCAGGAACAAAGGCCCCGGCCGAGTCATTCATGCCGATGACCGGAATCCCCTTGTCGGCAGCCATGTTGAACAGCCTGGCCAGTTTGTTGCCGTTGGTGGCGTCGATGGAGCCGGCACGCACGGTGAAATCGTGTCCGTAGACAGCAACGTCGCGGCCGCCGATGTTCAGGATGGCGGTTACCAGCGAGGCGCCGTCCAGATTCTTGCCCCAGTTCTGATAGAGCACGTTGGGCGCCTTGTCGGAAAGAACGTTTAGCCGTTCCCAGACGGTCATACGCTTTTTGAAGTGCTGCTTTTCAATCTGGTCGATCTTGACCGACCGGATCGGCCGCTGAATGAGCTCGTAGCCCTCCTTCATCGCCTCTTCATAGCCCCCAGTCGTGCGGGAGATCTCGCCCGGAATTGTGAATTCCACTTTCTCGGGCGGGTCAAAGGGGTTCTTCAACTGTGGTTTGATCGCATTTTCGGACATCTTCGCCATCCTTCCAGTGTGATGTAATGCAACTCATAGAATGTTCTGCAGTTGCGTGAGTCGAGGTGGAACATGGATCAGCAGACAGAACTTCAGCGGGTGACAACCGCCAGAACCTTGACTTCAGAGCCGTCCCTCGACAACAGCCGGTGCTTGAGCGCCGAGTCAAAATAGACGCAATCACCCTCGTCGAGAACGATCCGCTTTTCATCGAGCAGCAGCTCCGCCGTACCCCTCATGACGAAAAGGAACTCCTCGCCGTCATGACTGTAGGTGTTCTCTTCGGGCGGCTTCTCAATAATGGTGAGCAGAAACGGTTCCATTTTCTTGTTCTGTTTGTGGAATGAAAGTGACTCATATGAGTAGCCCTGGCTGGTGCCCGCCTTGGAGATAACTCGCGGCATGGCTTTGCGCTCATGGGCCCGGACGACTTCAAAACGGCATTCCTCTTCGTCTTCAGCGAAGAACAGACCAATCTTGACGTCGAAGAATTTGGCAATTCTGGAAAGGGTGGCAATGGGGGGGGATACGTTATTATTTTCAATCTGGGAAATCAAGGCAGGGGAGAACCCGGTCTCACGGGCAACCGCCTGGAGCGTCAACTTTTTTGAAAGCCGGAGTTTTTTGATTTTCGCGCCGATATTATATTCGCTCATCGAAACCCCTGACCATAAATAAAACCCAGTTTTCGCGCGAGTTTGTATACAATTTGCCTTACATTGTCAATAAAAAACCTTTACCGCAAGCAAATAATATCAGTTTTGATAAAAAAATTTATCTAAAGTAAAAATCAGTATTATTTCCTGATACAACGGGCCAGCAACTGCAGTGTGTGCAGCACTTCGATGGTGGATTCGTGCTGTTTCAGCCCGTCGGAAAGCTGCATCATGCAACCGGGGCAACCGGTGGCGACGGCCTGAGCGCCGCTGGCGATGATGGCCTGACTTTTGACTTCATTGATGGCCATCGACGAGTCGTAGTGATAAACGTTGAAGGTGCCCCCCAGACCGCAGCAGGTATCGGCGCCCGCCATCTCGGTCAGCTCAACCCCGGGGGTTTCCCTGAGCAGCTCGCGGGGCTGTCTGGTTATCCCGCGCGTACGCAGATGGCAGGGGTCGTGATAGGTAATACGAATCGCTTCGCCATCCCCGGTCTCGGCAGGGTTGAGTCCCAGCTGGCGCAGCAATTGGGCAGCATCAACGGTTTTTTTGGCGAGGGCGTCCAGCCGTTCGCGCAGCTCCGGATTCCGCTTGCCGACCACCAGCGGGTAGAGCCGGTGCAATGCACCGCCGCAGGTGGCGCAGGCGCTCATGACATAATCCGCATCGTACTTCTCAAACTCCGCCAGATTTTTTTCCGCCAGCTCGCGGACGGTTTCGATATCTCCCCCCGACATGCCCGGCAGACCGCAGCACTGCTGACCTTTGGGGATGATAACCGTGCAGCCGAGATGCCTGAACAGTGCCAGTGCCGCCTCACCGACGTCGGTGTAGACGAAGTTGGTCATGCAGCCCACAAAAAAGGCGATGCGCGGTTTTCCGGCATCCCCCTCGATCACTTCCGGGTATCGGTCGATAAAGGAACTGGATGCGACTTCGGGAACAAAACGCTGATTTCCCACGAAGGGCATCGGGAAGCGGAGACGGAGGCCGGATGTCGCCGGAACTTTTTTGAAAAACAGCGGGCCGAGAAAGGAGGCCATCTTCGCACCCATCTTCATGCGGGAGCGGTTGCTGATCACCTGGCCAACCGCCTTGTGAAAGGTCGTCAGCCCCCGTTTTTGAGCCAGCGATTCACGGGCCGCGATGACGATTTCATCGGTGGGAACGTTGTTGGGACACTTATCGACGCAGCTGCCGCAGAGCAGGCATTTCGACATGGCCAGGTAGGTCTGGTCATCCAGTTCGATGTCATCCTTCAGAACGTGCTGGGCCAGAGCCACCTTGCCGCGGGCCACCGCCGGTTCACGCTGAAAGGCCGTGAAGGCAGGACAGTTCTGGCGGCAGGCGCCGCACTTGACGCATTTTTTGAGCTGATCTTCAACCCGTTTCAGGGGATCTTGAATGTTGTCCTGCATGGAAAACCTTTCTTACTGAATAACACGGAGCTACGGAGTAACGGAGAAAGTCAATAAACAAAAAATTGTTTACCCCAACAGGATATTTTGAAGAATAGGCCAAACAAACCAATAAAAACAAGCTATTTGTCTTCTCCGTTGCTCCGTTACTCCGTGTTATTAAGGCTTTTAAGCCACTCATCAAGAGTTCCAAGAGCCCGCTCGGCCAGTTTCTGCCGCCGTTCCTTCTTCTTTACTTTTTCCGTAAATCCTGGAAACAGGCCGTAATTGACATTCATCGGTTGGAAATGTTTGACGTCGGCATTGGTGATGTGGTGCATCAGGGCACCCAGAGCGGTCTCCGGCGGCGGGAGCGGAAGCGTTTGTCCCAGCGCAAAGCAGGCAGCAGCGCTTCCGGCCAGAAAACCGCTGGCGGCCGACTCAACATATCCTTCTACCCCGGTTATCTGTCCGGCAAAAAATATTCGCGGATCATTTTTGAGCTGTTGGGTCGTTTCAAGCAGTGCGGGGGAGTTGATAAAGGTGTTGCGGTGCATCGAACCGAGCCGTACGAATTCAGCCTGCTCCAGGCCGGGGATCGTCCGGAAAATTCTCCGCTGCTCTCCGTAGGTCAACTTGGTCTGGAAGCCGACCAGGTTGTACATGCTCTTTTCACGGTTTTCGGCGCGGAGCTGAATCACGGCATGTGCTTCGTATCCAGTATGGGGGTCAATCAAGCCGACCGGCTTCATCGGCCCGAAACGCAGGGTCTCGTCGCCCCGTTCCGCCAGGGTCTCCACCGGCATGCACTCTTCAAAGTGGATGATTTTCTCAAAATCACGGCTGGGCACCTTTTCGGCCCGTTTCAGTTCGTCCACAAACTGAAGGTACTCCGCTTCATCGAACGGGCAGTTGAGGTAGTCATCCCCGTCACCCTTGCCATAGCGGGAAGCGGCAAAGATTTTGCTCCTGTCGATTGAATCGGCGCTGACAATCGGGGCGATTGCGTCGTAGAAATAGAGCCGGTCGCCGGTCAGTTCCGCCAGGGAGGCCGCCAGAGCATCGCTGGTCAGCGGGCCGGTGGCGATGATGACGATGCCGTCGCCGGGAATCGATGATACTTCACCATGCTCAACCCTGATCAACGGATGGGATGTGATTTGTGCGGTGATGTAATCGGAAAAGAGCTGCCGGTCGACCGCCAACGCGCCTCCCGCCGGAACAGAGGTCGCTTCGGCAGCCTCAATTGTCAGGGAGCCGCAACGCCGCAACTCCTCCTTGAGGAGGCCCACGGCGTTATCAAGCGAGATGCCGCGCAGTGAGTTGGAACAGACCAGTTCGGCCAGCCCGGGCAGATGGTGGGCAGGGGAGAATTGCTCCGGCTTCATTTCGTGAAGGACTACGGAAACACCGCGCTGCGCCGCCTGCCAGGCCGCTTCGCAGCCAGCCAGTCCGCCGCCGATGATGGTGATGGTGTGATTTTGTGGGACACAATTATTTAACAAATTATTCACCAGTGTTGCAGAAATAACCACTCAAAGTTCCGCGATCTATTTGAGTTTCCGTGTGTTTTGGTGCGTCAACTCCGTAAAGTTTTTGCTGCTCACTACCGGGGTTCCACTCTGCCGTTCAATGTCTTTCCGCGTCCTGCCGGCAACTGCCCCGCCGTCTTGAGCATCCTTTTTCAGAGGTTCGAGCCCTTGTGAATCACGGTCCCGATGCAACTTGGTGGTAGTCGCCTCGGCCAGCATGGTCAAAATCAACTCCATATCCGTCATGTGGTCGCGCAGGTTTTCCCACTCCAGCCCTTTTACATCCTTGTATTCGTCGACCTTCAGCTCAAAAGCGCCCTGCATAATTTCGTTGGTCAGAATAGCGTATTCAAGGTTGTTCGTCGCACCTCGGTTCTGCCATTCTTCAGTCAGATCCTGGCGGACGGCAATTCCTCGCAAGCGTTTGTCTATCCACTCCTTGGGATAGCCTTTCTGCTCATAAAGCTGTTTCATCCGCTCTTGGGCCAGTTCCGGGTTTTCAATTTCCTGAATGCGCTCATGGCCTACTTTTGCCAACCATCGCTTGAACGGCTCGGCCTTGGGCGAGGGAATTGACTGGATGATGCGAAACAGACCTTCGGTGTTGGAACACAGCATTCGTTGCGCACCGCCGACGGTTTCAATCAAAAGGGTATGTACAATTTGTACCCACCCTTTGCCAAGTTCCGGATCCCTCCGTTTCATGCGCTGGATATACTGTTTTGGATCCTTTGAGTCGATCAGCACAAGAACAACATCCTCGACAACAAACCACCATTCCCCTTCATGGAGTGTTTTCCGGATATGTTTCCCTTCAAAAACGGCGAGCTTTGCAGTTTCGCTGTCTGGCATGTTCAGTGCTCCCAGGTTTTGGTGATGTGTGGCAATAGACAGAGCAGAGTATCGCCACTATTTTTCATTTGAATGCTACAAATCATCCATAAAATTCGGTTTCACTTCCCGCAACTTTTCTTGAACTTCTTGCCGCTGCAGCTCGTAATGGAACGTTGCGCCCTACTTTGGTTGAAGCTCCGAACATAGTGAGGCTGATTGCCGGATCAACGGGTCATGGGTATCTATGCGGCTAAAAGGTATGCCCGCCAATGATGCAGCGTCGTTCATAATGTTCTCCATTGAAAAGACCCCGCAGGTTTCCCACGGGGTCGAATGTACAGCGTTCGCTATCGCATCACAGAAAACGCAACTGCAGAAAATCCATCACTCGCTGACCCAGTCACACCCTTCCTTCGGGCATTTCATAAATTCGCCTTTGCGTTTGTAGACCTTCTTCACCAGCAGCGGAAAGCCGCATTTCGGGCAGGGTTGCTCCACCGGCAGATCCCAGAGAGCGAATTTACACTGCGGATATTTGTTGCAGGAATAGAAAAGCTTGCCGAAGCGGGATTTTTTCTCGGTCAACTCCCCTTCCTTGCACTCCGGGCATACCACGCCGGTACTGACCGGTTTGACCAGCGGCTGGATATTCTTGCAGGCGGGGTACCCGGAACAGGCCAGATATTTTCCGAAGCGGCCATCCTTGATCAGCATCGGCTGGCCGCACTTTTCGCATTTTTCCTCAGAAAGCACCGATTCGGCGACTTCAACACCCTCCTGCTCGACGTTGCGGGTGTATTTACACCCTTCCTGAAAACCGGAACAGGCGATAAATTTACCCCGCTTGCCGAGCTTTACCACCAGCGGCTTGCCGCATTCAGGGCAGGCTTCGTCAGTCGTCTCAGTGGTCAAGTCCGATTTGCTGACTTCTTTCTCCTTCACTTTCAGCAGGGCAATGAACGGCTCCCAGAATTCTTTAAGCAGCGGCTGCCATTCTTTCTCGCCTCGGGAAACCTGATCCAGTTCCTCTTCAAGTCCGGCAGTAAAATTATAATCAACGTACTTTTCAAAGTGAGCGGAGAGCAGATCGCTGACCACCATGCCGACGTCTTCAGGGAAGAAACGTTTCTTGTCGAGGCGGGTGTATTTGCGTTCCACCAGAGTATTCATGATTGAAGCGAAGGTTGAAGGGCGGCCGATGCCATACTCTTCCAGCGTCTTGACGAGCGTTGCCTCAGTATAGCGAGGCGGCGGCTGGGTGAAATGCTGTTCGGGAAGAATCTCGTGTAGTTTGAGCGCGGCGCCTTCCGTCATGGCAGGCAGTAGTCCTTCTTTTTCCTCGTCCTGATCATCGAGTCCTTCGATATACAGCTTCATAAAGCCGGGAAAACGTATTACGGTACCGGCGGCGCGCAGGCCGGCATGTTTTGATCCGGCAAACTGGCCTGCAGTCAGTGGTGCGGCAAGATCAGCCGTGATATCAACCGATGTCTGATCGAGCAGTGCTTCGGCCATCTGGCAGGCAACGGTACGTTTCCAGATGAGCTCATACAGTTTATACAGGTCCGGCGTGAGGAATTTACGCAACTCAACGGGGGATTTAGCAATATACGTTGGCCGGATCGCTTCATGAGCTTCCTGGGCATTTTTTGATTTTGTCTTGAATATACGAGGTTTTGTGAGGGCATACTCCTTGCCGTAGGCGGCAGAAATAACATCATGGGCATCTTTCTGCGCCAGGGTCGAAAGATTGACGCTGTCGGTACGCATATAGGTAATCAGACCGACCGTACCCTCTACACCGATGTCAATCCCCTCATACAGCTTCTGGGCAGTGGACATGGTCTTCCGTGCCGAAAAGCCGAGCTTGCGCGATGCCTCCTGTTGCAGTGTTGAAGTGGTGAATGGTGGTGAAGGGAAGCGTTTTTTCTCTGTTTTGGTGATTTTTGCAACAGTGTAGCTGCCTGTCTGCAGAGTGCTCTTCAGCGTAGCGGCGACTTCTTTGCCCGGAATGTCAAACTTGCCCAGTTTTTTGCCGCCAACATCAACAAGGCCGGCTTTGAATTCCTGACCTGCTGCAACTCCAAGACGCGCAGCAATCGTCCAGTATTCCTGCTCTTTGAAAGCCAGAATTTCCTTCTCCCGTTCGCAGACCAGCCGGAGTGCTACCGACTGGACACGCCCGGCAGAAAGTCCATAGCGTATTTTTTTCCAGAGAAACGGTGAAAGGTTGAAACCGACCAGATAGTCCAGAATCGAACGGGCCTGCTGGGCGTTTACCAGATCAAGGGCAATGTTACGGGGATTTTTAACGGCATGTAAAATAGCATCTTTGGTGATTTCGTGGAACTCGACCCGTTTGATTGTGAGGCCGGGGGGGGTTTTATCAAGTCCGAGAGCGGCGAGCAGATGCCAGGAGATAGCTTCTCCCTCCCGGTCGGGGTCAGTTGCCAGAAGCAACGTATCAGCCCCTTTGAGCGCCGCTTTAATTGCGTCAAGATGTTTCTTGCTCTCCGGCAGCACATGGTACTTCGGTTCAAACCCGTTGGGAATATCGACAGAGCCCTGTTTACTCGGAAGAGCGCGCACATGACCAAACGAAGCTAGGACTTTAAAATCGGGGCCGAGGAATTTTTCAATGGTTTTCCCCTTGGCAGGGGATTCGACGATAACGAGGTTTTTCGACATGGTGTGATGAGTCCTTATCAGGTAACGGCGTAGTGTGTTCCAGGCAGTGCGGTAACCGCCCCCTTGAGTTCAAGGTGCAGTAACATAGAGGAAACCTCCCCGGCTGTCAATTCAGTTCGGGCGATGATATCGTCAATGTGGAGCGGTGAGCGGGCCAGCAGTTCGTAAATGGCGGCCTCCTTCGGTGTCAGGGCGAAAGAGCGCGGTGGTGGTTGAAACAGCGGGGCGTCGGCAGCCGTGGAGGAATACCCTTCCAGTTCTTCAAGAATATCCTCGACACAGTCAACCAGCTTGGCCCCCTGCTTGATCAGGCGGTTGCAGCCGCGGCTGGTGGCGAAGGAGATATTGCCCGGAACTGCGAAAACGTCGCGTCCCTGCTCCAGGGCATACTGAGCTGTGATCAGCGATCCGCTTTTTTCGGCTGCCTCAACAACAAGTACTCCGCTGGAGAGCCCGCTGATAATCCGGTTGCGGCGGGGGAAATTTTCGGCCAGTGGCATGGTCCCGAGGGGGAACTCGGAGATCAGGCACCCCTTTTCGGCCATTCGTTCAAAGAGCGGGCGATTTTCCGGCGGGTAGATCGTGTCAACACCGCACCCTAAAACGCCAATGCTTCGTCCGCCAGCCTGCAGCGCCCCTTTATGGGCTGCCGTATCGACACCTCGAGCCATGCCGGAGACGACGCAGATGCCGTGGCTGGCGAGAGCCTCGGCCAGTTTCCCGGTTGTCAGAATGCCGTAGGAGGTCGCCCTGCGCGACCCGACGATGGCAATGGAGGGCCCGGCGGAGCGGAGTTCGCCTTTGACATAGAGATAGGGAGGCGGGTCGGGAATTTCAAACAGGGATTTGGGGTAGTCCCCTGAAACAAACGTAACGAGTCGAGCGCCGCTCGATGCGAGTCTCTGCCGTTCCGCTTCGGCGAAGGCCTGCCACTCACCGCTCCTGATGCAACTGAGCACCGCCGGTGTCACACCCCTGACGCCGGCAAGGTCGGTCGGAGAGGCATTCAAAGCTGCGGCGGGAGTATCAAAGCGCTCCAGCAGCCGTCGGAATGTGACGTTACCAATGCCGGCAACAGCTTTAAGGCCTATCCAGTAGTATTCTTCCATTTCAGGGGATCCGGGTTGAAGGCGCAAAAAGACCGGCCCGAAGCCGGTCTTTTTTGGTGTGATGGTCGAGAGTCAGTTCGACGGGCTGATTATCCGGTCGCCCTTGTAAATAGCGTCGATACTTTTTACTACGATGGCGGTTGCAGTCTTCCCGCCGGTTTTGACGATTACCAACTGACCCAGCAGTTCCTGCGGCAGGCGGTCGTTACGCCCTTCCGTGTAACGCGGGTCGAGCTTTACATCGCGAACGATATAGAGCATGTTGCCGACTTCGGCTCCCTTATCGCTGCCGATATCTATGTAGACCACATCACCGGCTGCGACAATGCCGGTGCCGTTGAAACTCTCTACGATATACCCCTTCAGGTCCCGGTCGTTCTTTTTCAGGGTCACTTCATAGCGCTTGTTCTGGTGGTACTCCATCAGGAAAGAGCCGGGGCTGATTTCGCGGTTGGTTTTGGTGATGATGGCGCGGGAGGCTTTCCGTTCAATATCGGTCAGCTGCAGACTGCCGAGCGGGATGATCTTGGTGCCGACAACTTCGCTCGTCACCGGATGGATGACCTTGACGTCCTTGCGGAAAATAGAGTATTTCTCGCCACCTTTGGCACCCTGAGCGGAACCGATATCGGTGTAGACGCTGTCGTCATCGCCCGCCAGGATTCGGTCATTATGGATACCGATGATCGTGCCGAGCGGCTTGATCTCGCCTTCCAGCAGATACCCCTCGGTGCCGTAGACGGTATAGGTTTTCTCGGCAGCAACCTCGGGAAGCGGCTCGACGGGTGCCTGCTTGGCCGGTTGCTCTTTCTGTACGATTTCCAGACGATCAGGAAACACCCGGATTTTCTGGCCGGGATAGATCAGGTGCGGATTGGTTACCTGACTGTTTTTCGACCACATGTTGGGCCAGTAGAAGGGATCTTTGATGAAACGTTCCGAAAGTCCCCACAGGGTGTCACCACGTTTGATGACGTAGATGGTCGGCTCCTCCTGCTCGGCCGCAAGTGCGAAGCAGGTCGGTGCCAGACAGAGAGTCAACAGCAGCAAAACAAACTTTTTCATGTCTCATTACCTCGTCTGCACATTTCGGGTAAATTCAGCTGAACATTCTCATTTTGCACTCAGGCGTTCCCGTGCCTTGACGGCGGCGGGGCTGCTTGGATAGAGCGTAATCAAGTTTTCAAAGGCTTCAAGCGCCCTCTCTTTTTCATTCATCGATTCCAGGGTGTAACCGAGCTTCAGCTGTGCATCGGCGGCTTTGGGACTGGAGGGATAGCTGCCGACCAGCCGCGAGAAAGCTTCTTTCGCCTTTTGAAAGGCAGACTGAGCCACATGGCACTCCCCGACCCAGAACAAGGCATTGGCAGCGTATTCACTCCCCGGATTGGCGGTGATGAATTCCTCGAACGACAGAACGGCAGCCGCACAATTGTTGGCGCTGTAGAGACCGAAGGCCTTCAGGTAATCGGCCGGTGGACCGCTCTCCCGACCCGGTTTTGCGGTAGAGACGGGGTTTACCACCTCAATTTTGGGTGTCACCGCAGATGCCCCCCGGGCTTTTGCCGAATCTTGTTGGATCTGCAGCTCGCGAACGCTCTCCTGAAGCTGTTTGACCTGGAGCTGCATCGCCTGGGCCTGCTCATCACGGGCCTGAAGCTGTGCGGCAAATTCGTTCTGACGCTGTTCGCGCTTGGCCGAACCCTGGATAAGATGCTCAATCTTGGCTTCCGCTTCAGCCTGTCGCTTGGCCACCAGATCGTTTGCGGCACAACCGTTGAGGGCAAGAGCCAGCAAAAGAAGCAGAACCCATGGAACTCCGTACGGCATAATTCCCCCATTTAACGGAAGTTTTTCATAATTAATGCGATATACTCCCCTTTGTCAAGCGAAAGCTGCCTTTTCAGTTTTATTGGCAGACTGATTATGCTAGCATCGACTCCCCGCGAGTTGTCAAACGCTGACGCATCTGAATACTGGAACCCCCATGCTGAAACCCGAATTGCTGGCTCCGGCCGGTAACATGGAAAAGCTTGAAATAGCCGTTCATTACGGCGCCGACGCTGTATATCTCGGTGGTCAGTCCTTCGGTCTGCGCAACATGGCAGACAATTTTTCAGTTGCTGAAATGGGGGCGGCACTCGACTTCTGTCATGCCCGGGGCGTTAAAGCGTACCTGACGATCAACAGCTATCCGCGCAACGAGATGCTTGCGGAGCTGGATGACTATCTGCGGCAGATTGCGCCGCTCCCGTTCGACGCCTACATAGTGGCCGATCCCGGCGTCATTGAAGCCGTGCGCCAGGTTTCACCTGACCGGGAACTGCACCTTTCGACCCAGGCCAATACGATCAACTGGCGCTCAGCCCGCTTCTGGCAGCAACAGGGGATCCGCCGTATCAACCTGGCCCGTGAGATGACCCTCGATAATCTCCGCGAAACGGTAACCAACGTGCCGGAAATGGAATTTGAGGCATTCGTGCATGGCGCCCTCTGCATCTCCTATTCCGGCCGCTGCCTGATTTCCAGCATGCTGACCGGCCGCGATGCCAATCAGGGGGAGTGTACCCACCCCTGCCGCTGGAGCTACCATCTGGTGGAAGAGTCGCGCCCCGGTGAATACTTTCCGGTGATCGAGGACGATGACGGCACCTTCATCTTCAATTCCCGCGATCTCTGTCTGCTGGAGCATATCCCGGCACTGGTTGCCAGCGGCGTGCAGGCACTCAAGATCGAAGGACGCATGAAAGGGATCAACTACGTCGCCTCGGTGCTGCGGGTCTATCGCCAGGCGCTTGACGAATACGCCGCTGATCCCGCCGGATGGCGCTGCCGACCCGAATGGCTGGCTGAGCTGACCAAGCTGAGCCATCGCGGCTACACCACCGGGTTTCTCTTCGGGCAGCCGCAAAATGTCGGACAGGAATACGATTCGGCCTATATCCGCAGCCACGATTTTGTCGGTGTGGTGGATGAGGTACGAAATGACGGTGAGTTGCTTGTCAGCGTGCGCAACCGGCTCAAGTCCGGCGACCAGGTGGAATTCATCGGGCCGGGGATGCGGGCGGACTCCCTGCTGTTGCACCGGTTCACGCTCATACCGGATGTCGGAGCGCCGCGTGCGGTGGAGGTCGCCAATCCCAATTCACGCATACTTCTGAAGGTGCCGTTTGCCGTGCAGGCCGGGGATTTACTGCGACGGGAAAAGGTTTGAAAACGGCCTGATTTGCCTTTTTAGCTGAGTGAAGACATTCAGCTGAGCCACAAAACTCAGGCAGCTTTTTTGTATGACTCAAGCACCGACAATGCTGTCGGGTCATGATCGAGTAACACCAGAGCAGTGCTTATCGCTCGACTGGGCAACACGTCGCCGCTTTCGTATTTCTGGAAAGCCCTCGGGCCGCCGCCGATCAATAAACCTGCTTGCTCTTGGGAAAGATGAAGTTTCTTGCGGATGCTGCGAATTTCTCCCGGCTCCAGCACTCCTTCGTACCTGGCCTTAAGGAGATTCAGCTTCCGATCGGAAATTTTCATATCCTCACCGGTATGGATACTCTCATCTAATTGGTCACAGTACCAACCGGGCATGTCGAAAGTAAGGCTCTCGCCTTTATAGGTGAGAGTCATGGGGCGCACCCCGCGATACATAGGTGCTCCTGTTTCCGGACAGACGGGATTAGTCATTGTCTTTCTCCTTGAACGACAGCAGCAGGAATTCGGTTATGGTGTCGGCCGTGAATTTAACGTACAGCATGCCCACCGGTGATGGGACGTGATACACATCCTGCCACCATCTGGAATCGGCATAGGCCGTCATGGATTTATAAAAATGACTCCGCTGCATTGTCTGAATTGTGCCCACAATCTCGGCGCGACCATATCCAAGCGAGGCTGCACTACGAATCGCTGACCCAGTGACGACGAGCCTTTCAACGGTAGCAAAAGCTGCTTTAAACGCATCAAGATCGTATGTGGGTTTTCGTTTTTCGGTCATGAGGAACTTTTACACCATAATGGTGTAATTGACAAGACGAATGTTCAACCAGGCTTACAGACTGGGGGGAAAGGACGTGCCGGTTTAAAGGGACGTAAAAAAGGCACCAATAAGTACCTGTCCCCTTATTACACCCGCTGCGCTACGCACCCCATAAACTTGAACAAAGGAACAGGAAGTACCGCCAGACTTGGAGTAACTGTGATACTTTCAAATGTCGAGCCTACTCTTTTTAAAAGACCAGATGAATCAACGGGCTGAACACCTAATTTTCAATAAGTCTTTAAGTGGACACCGACCGGGCTCAAAAACTGACCTGGATGGGTCAACGAACCAGCGCCATCCGGGACAGGCTGATTATTGAAGGACTATCAATGTGATCATCGCAAGCGAACCGTAACAGTGGCTCCAATATTTACAAGGAATCTATGAATATGAATGATCCCAAACTGCCCCCCCAGAACCTCGATGCAGAAATGTCGATCCTGGGCGGAATCCTGATCGATAACGACGCCATCAACCGGGTACTTGAGAACATCGTCCCGGAGGATTTCTACCGCGAGGTGCACCGGAAAATATTCCTGGCAATGATGCTGCTTTCCGACAAGCGGGAACCGTGCGATCTGGTGACGCTGACCGAGACGTTGAAAAAAAAGGGGGATCTGGAGGAGATCGGCGGAGCGGCGTATCTGCTGATGCTGGTTGATTACGTCCCGACGGCCGCCAACATTTCCCACTATTGCAGGATCGTCAAGGAAAAGTCGGTCAATCGAAGACTGATCACCATTGCTACCGGAATCGTCACCCGCAGCTATGAAGACCAGGCGGACGTGAACGAACTGCTGGATCAGGCTCAGAAAGATCTGTACGAGATTGGCGAGAACAAGCTGAGGCCGCAGTATGTGCCGATCCAGCCGATCATCAAGGACGCCTTCAAAATCCTCAAGGATCTGCACAGCCGCAAAGAGCATATTACCGGCATACCCAGCGGCTATGTGGATCTTGATAAAATGACGGCTGGCTTTCAGCCGGGTGACCTGGTCATCATCGCCGCCCGCCCCTCCATGGGGAAAACCACCCTGGCACTGAACATCGCTGAATATGCCAGTGCCGATCCTCACAACAAGAAAAAGGTCTCCTCGGTGATCTTCTCGCTGGAAATGGGGAAGGAACAGCTGGTGATGCGTTTTCTGGCCTCAATTGCCAGGGTTGACTTCGGACGGATGCGCACCGGACATTTCCAGGATGCCGACTGGCCGCGCCTGACCAGGGCAGCCGGCATTCTGCACGACGCGAAGATATTTATCGACGATACTCCGGCCATCAGCGTGCTGGAACTGAGATCCAAGGCGCGGCGCCTGAAAAGCGAACATGACATCGGGCTGATCATCGTCGATTATCTGCAGCTGATGAAGTCGGGGAGCAGGCCGGAATCACGCCAGCAGGAAATATCCGAGATTTCCCAGGCCCTCAAGGCACTTGCCAAGGAGCTGCAGGTGCCGGTGGTGGCCCTGTCGCAGCTCAACCGCGAACTTGAAAAGCGTGGAGACAAGCGCCCGATGATGAGCGACCTGCGCGAATCGGGGGCCATCGAGCAGGATGCCGACGTGATTATGTTCGTCTACCGCGAGTCGGTGTACTGCGATCACTGTCGTAAACGGGACGGCTCCTGCACCCAGGGGCACGAACGGAGCGCTGAACTGATTATCGGCAAACAGCGTAACGGCGCCATTGGTGCGGTTGAGCTGGCCTTTTTCGGGGAACACACCCGCTTTGAAAATCTGAGTAACCGCGACGACTGATTCCCGGCGTTCAGCTGCGTCACTTAACGGAGGATTTTATCATGACCACCAAAGCAGGAAAGGGCTCTTTAGGCGATATTCTCCTCGCCTCGCAGATTATCTCGGCCGAGAACATCGCTGCGGCCCTGGATGAGCAGAAAAGGAGCGGCAGGCGTTTCGGCGAGTCGCTCGTCGAACTGGGGATCGTGACCCAGGAGGATATCGACTGGGCACTTTCCAACCAGCTCGACATTCCCTACATCCGCCTCAAGAAAGAGATGATCGACCCCGATGCCGTGCGGCTCGTCCCAGCTGACGAGGCCCGGAAATACAACCTGATCCCGCTGATCAAAGCGGGAAACGAGCTCAACATCGCCATTGCCGATCCACTCAACCTGCCGGCAATTGAGGCGATGGAGCTTCAGACCGGCTGCTCAATCAACGTCTCGGTCGCTTTGATCCGCGAGATCCGCGAGATGATCGATGAGTTTTACGGCAGCGACGTTCAGGAACACCTGGGTTTTGAGTCTACCGCTTTTTCGGAGAAAGCTCTCGGTGTGATCAATGCCGACGTGAGCGGTGCCAAGTTGATGGACTACCTGCTGGTTTTTGCCCTGCAGAACCGCCTTTCATCGCTCTCGCTGCAGCCTTTGGGGGACCAGGTGGCCATAAACGGGCGGCGCAGCGGCGTATCCCGTCCGATCGGCACCCTGGCCAGCAATTATTACCCCGACATCTCACTGAGAATCCGCAAAGGTGCCGGTATTGGGCAGGGTTCAGAACAGGTGAGCAGCGGCCTGTTTACGTTCACCTTCCGTTCTCATCCGATAATTTTTCAGGCGGCATTTCTGGCCGGTTACGGGGGTGACTACATCACCGTGCGTCCCCATGTTGCCGCCACCGTCCCCGAACGCCTCTCCGACCTCCATCTCCCGGTACAGCAGGAAAGCCGTTTTGTCCAGCTGTCGCAGGCTCGGCGCGGTATTACCTTTTTTGCATCACGCAACACTCAGGAGCGGGACCGCTTCATTGATTTGATGCTGGAGGAAATTGATACCGGCGGCAAGAACGTGATAATTCTCGGTGAGGGGCCGGGAAGAATGAACAAGCGCTTTCCCCGCGTCCGTCTGCCGCAAGGCGAAGTTGAACGGGCCAAAGTTATTATGGATGCCCTCGACCATGCCCCCGACATCCTCGTGATCGAGAACGCCACCGAGGCGGTGCCGTTTGCCGCTGCCTGCCGGGCCGCGATGCGGGGCAAACTGGTACTGGCCGGCCTTGAAATCCGCGGGACTGCCAACGTGCTGCGCCATCTGCTGCTGTATCAGCAGAAAAACATCTTTCTGCCGGTGTTTGTCAACGGTCTGGTTTCCTTCAAGGGAATCCAGATTCTCTGCCCGGAGTGCCGCGACAGCTACTCCCCGCCGGCGGAAGAGCTTGCCGCCATGGCGCTGGTACAGCCGCCGGAAACCTTTTATCGCACCTCCGGTTGTGATGCCTGCGGCCATAGTGGCTTCAGTACCCGCAGATTCCTGCTCGATGTACTGACCTTCGACCACGATTTTCTGAAGATATTTGAACGGGCACGGGATGTTTCCTCACTTGAAAGCTATCTTAACAGCACCGGATACCGGGGAATAGCGGGGGAAGGCCTTCAACTGCTGATGGCGGGGGAAGTTTCACCGGAAGAGTACATCGCTTCCGTCATTCTGTAGTATCACTCAATTATCAGGAGTTCAGCATGGCACGCATAGACGCACTATTCAACATGATGAAAGAACAGGGAGCATCGGACCTGCACCTTTCAAGCGGCAATCCGCCCATTTTCCGGCAACGCGGCGAAATGGTTCGACTCAACTTCAAAACCCTGGGGCATGATGAAATCAAAGCCATTCTGTTCGAAATTTTGAGCGAAAAGCAGAGGGCCCACTTTGAAGAGACAAAGGATCTTGATTTTGCCTATGAAGTTCCAGGGGTTGCCCGTTTCCGTGGCAACATCATGATGCAGTACCGCGGGATAGCCGCCGTGTTCCGCATCATCCCCACCAAGATACTTTCCGCCGATGAACTGGGGCTCCCTGAAGGTGTGCGCAGGATGACCGCCTTCAAGAAGGGTCTGGTACTGGTTACCGGGCCGACCGGTTCTGGAAAATCGACTACCCTGGCCGGCATGATCGACCTGATCAACTCCACCCGTCAGGAGCATATCCTGACCTTCGAAGATCCGCTGGAGTTTATTCACGAGAACAAGTTGTCGCTGATGAATCAGCGACAGATCGGCGAGCACACTGAGAGCTTCGCGTCGGCTCTGAAAGCGGCTCTGCGTGAGGATCCGGATGTTATCCTGGTCGGCGAGATGCGTGATCTTACCACCATCCAGCTGGCCATGAGCGCCGCCGAAACCGGGCACCTGGTCTTCGGCACCCTGCATACCAGCACGGCAGCTAAAACCGTGGACCGCATCATCGACGTATTCCCGACCGATCAGCAGGAGCAGGTGCGTGCCATGCTGTCAGAATCGCTGAAGGGGGTCGTCTGCCAGCAGCTCCTCAAGACTGCCGACGGCAAAGGGCGGGTGGCGGCCCTCGAAATCATGCTCGGCAATCCGGCCGTCGCTAACCTGATCCGCGAGGGAAAAACTTTTCAGATTCCCTCCATCATGCAGACCGCCAAGAAGGACGGTATGCAGCTGATGGACCAGCATCTGCTCGATCTGCTCAAAACCAAGAAGATCAATCCGGAGGAGGCCTATCGCTGTTCCGTTGACAAGAAACAGTTTGAGCAGTATCTGACGCCGGCCTGACGGGGGGAATTATGATGGCAGACTTCAATCACTTTGATGAACGCGGCCATGCGATTATGGTCGATGTGAGCGCCAAGCAGCCGACCATGCGGACTGCCATCGCAGCCGCCTCGGTCACTCTTTCGCCCGAGCTGCTGGCCGCTGTTATGAAGGGGGGAATGAAGAAGGGCGACGTCCTGGGTGTCGCCCGACTGGCCGGTATAATGGCGGCCAAGCGGACACCCGAGCTGATTCCCCTTTCCCACCCGCTGGCCATCCACAACGTCACCGTTGATTTTGACACGGACGAGGCGGAAGGGGAAATCACGGCCCGCTGCACCGTACGCGCATTCGAGCGAACCGGTGTTGAGATGGAAGCCATGACCGGTGCCGCACTGGCGGCCCTGACGATTTATGACATGTGCAAGGGGAGCGACAAATCGATTGCCATCGGCGGGATCAGGCTGATGTTCAAGGAAGGCGGCAAAAGCGGCACCTTCCGGCGCGGGGAGGGAGTATGAACCGGATACGGGCGGCAATCCTGACCTTGTCAGACAAGGGTTCGCGCGGCGAGCGGGTTGACGAGAGCGGCCCCGCCCTAGCTTCCTGGCTGGCGGAACGGGACGTTCACACGGCCCAGTCCCTGGTTATAGCTGACGAGTTTGAGCGGATCGCAGAAGTCTTGATCGAGTGGGCGGATTCAAAAGCGTTTGACCTGATTCTGACCACCGGCGGCACCGGAGTCTCTCCGCGGGATGTGACCCCGGAGGCGACGTTGATGATCGTTGAGCGTGTGGTTCCGGGTATTGGCGAACTGATGCGGCTCAGGAGCCTTGACAAGACCCCCATGGCATCTCTCTCCCGATCTGTGGCCGGCATTCGCGGAAGAGCCCTGATCATCAACCTCCCTGGCAGCCCGAAGGGGGCGCTGGAAAATCTGGAGGCGGTCTGGCCGGTGCTCGGTCATGCCATTGAGAAGATTCGCGGCGGGGAAGATGATTGCGGCGGCCGGTTTTCCACCGGCGCGAAGTGAGCGGGCTAAATTCTACCGTGCCAGCTCCGCAGCCATTCTGATTGCCGCCAGCAGGCTTTTTTCCGATGCCTGTCCGGTCCCGGCCAGATTGTAAGCCGTTCCATGATCGACCGACGTGCGGATGATCGGCAACCCCAGGGTAACGTTCACGGCGTCATCAAAATGCAGCATCTTGAGCGGAATCAACCCCTGATCGTGGTACATGGCCACCACCCCGTCATAAGCTCCCTGCTGTGCAAAATGAAAGAGAGTGTCCGCTGACAGCGGCCCTTCGACGTTAATACCGGTCTGTCGGGCCGCCTGTATGGCCGGCTCGATAACGTTCCGTTCCTCGTCACCGAATTTCCCCGCTTCACCACAGTGCGGATTGAGCGCCAGTACCGCCAGTTTCGGTGCAGGATTGCCGGTCAGTCGCGCCACCCCGTCCGCCGTGATGCAGATGGTCTTCAGCACCTTTTCAAACGTCACCAGACGTGGAACATCGTGCAGCGCCTCGTGGATTGTCACCAGGCTGACCCGCAGCACATTTCCCGCCAGCATCATCACAAAATCATCCGTACCGCACAGCTCGGCCAGCAGTTCAGTATGGCCGGGATAGTCGTGCCCGGCCCGGTGCATGGCCTCCTTGCTGATCGGGGCGGTCGCCATTGCCGCTGCCCTGCCGTCTCGGCAGAGCAGAGACGCATTACAGATGTAGCGGTAGACGGCATCACCAGCTGCCGGTGACGGAGCGCCGTAGCGCATGTCTGCTTCGGTCAGGCGGGAAAGCGCCAGTAACGGGATTGTGTCCTGCGGCAGATCCCCTCCGTCTTCGGCTGACACAACTTCTTGGATGGTCACGCCTGAGTTGCAGACCGAAACAGCCCGCTCCATTGCCAGGCGGTCGCCGATGACCACTGGCCTGCAGATTCGGTCTGTATCGGGTGTCTGCAGCGCCTTTACGATTATTTCAGGGCCGATGCCGCAGGGGTCTCCCATGGTGATGAGTATCAGGGGCAGATCATGGTTGGACATGGTTTTCCTTAAGAAAATATCTGTGTCAGTAACAAGACAATCTCTGCCGTCAGTAATGCGGAGGCGGTTCCTCCTGACCAGGGTCGCAGGTTAACGACGGAGAGATCTGTCTGTACTGCTCTCTGAGCAGTGCGACTTCCCGCATGAGCGTATCAACAACCCTCCCCATCCGGAAGACGGTCTCGTTGAGTTCCTGTACGGTTCTTTCCTGATGCATATAGCGAAGCTCCAAGTCCGTGATCCGCTGTTCCATGCCGTCCTCCTCTCGGTTTGCCGTTCCAGGCCGTTAACCGGCATCTTCACCATTGATGGTGAAGCGGAATCCGCCGACATAGACATCCTGTATGCGGCCGCTTTGGATGATACGTTCAATGAGACCACCTTTCCCCGTGCAACTGGCCCCACCGGGCTCAATCACCTGGAAATCTGCCCGTTTGCCCACTTCAAGCGAGCCCAGATCCTCCGCCCGTCCGATGGCCGCCGCTCCTCCCGTGGTGGCCATCTGCAGCAGCTCTGCAGGGGAGAGCACGGCAGGGAACGCGTCCAGTGCGTAGCGCAGTTCGTCCCAGAGAGAAAGCGAATCGTTACTGGCCAGCGAGTCGGTGCCGATTGCCAGCGGAATGCCGAGTTTTTTGAAAAGCGCGACCGGCGCACGTCCCACATCGAGCCGCTCGTTGCTGCGGGGGCAGATGGCAATGCTGGCTCTCCGCTCTTTGATGATGCGGGCGTCAGCCAGGGTCAGATGCACGCAGTGCACAGCCAGCGTCCGCCGACTCAACAGGCCGTGACGGTCGAACAGCTCCGTCGAGCTGCAGCGGCGGGGAGCTGACAAAAACTTCTCCCATCCGACGTACGGGTAAAACTCTTCCGCCAGCGGGCCGCTGGAATCGAAGACGAAAGCGGATTCGTCGGGCGATTCGGAGAGGTGGAGCGATAGCGGCAAAGTGCGTGCATCGGCATCGGCAGCAATAGTCCGCAGATGTTTCTCAGCAATGGTGTAGGGGGCATGGGGCGATAAACCTGCCTGCAGAGGGCCGGCTGGTAATGATTCGACAGCTTCAAGCGCCGCAGCACGCTTCCCCCCGAAGACCCCATCATCCTGCCCGAGCAGCTCGAAGTAGAGCCGCCCGGCGAGAGGAAGAGTGCGGTAGAGTGGCATCAGTGCCGGGTTGCTGACAATCTCGCCGATGGCGGTGGTGCCCGATTCGAGGCACATCCTTCCTCCTTCAAGCAGCGAGGCGGGAGAAGCATCTGCTGTGAGTCCGCGCTTAATCTTGATCAGCTGGATGATCCAGTCGGTAAAGCGGTGCGGGTGATAGTCGATCCCGCTGTGCAGCCGCCAGGCCGGATAATGGGTCAATTCAAGGTGTGTATGGGCGTTGACGAAACCGGGGAGAAGAGCGCAGCCGGGGTATTCGACGACCGGAGCCGACCAGGTGCTTCGCAGTTCGCTGACAGTTCCCACCGCAGCTATAATGCCGTCGCGGACCAGCAGCGCTCCGCCGGGAAGCGGTTCGGCGTCAGGATTAATCAACCAGGACGCGGCGTAAATGGTGGCTTCTGTCATGCCCATGCTCCGGGGTGGTGAAAGTACCTGTCGTTGAATGTAGCGTAATTCGTTGAGAATTGCGAGTCCTGACAGAGAAGATGGTCGGTATCGAGGAAAATCTGGCGGCGTGATTTCCGGAATACAATTCAATACACTGGTTTTTGGAAGACATTTCTGCTATGAGAGAACATTCCACGAATCGTGATTTTTCCGGGAGTGGTTATGGCACACCATGATGACGAAACACGCAGGGAAATCTGGATTCTCGGCACTCAGCCGGAAAGCGGCCGGGCCGGTATCATATCGTCATTTCTCGAATCCGGCGGTTACAGCTGTCGGCAGGAGATATATGAAAACATCGGGAACGGTCGCCCGCTGGGTATCGTTCTGGACATTTCCCCCTTCTCCGACGACGGCTGGGGGACGCTGCTCAAGATAAAGGGTTTGCCTGCCACCCGCAATATCCCGGTGCTGCCGGTGTATCTGGGGGAAAAGGGCGCGGTTGGGGGCGTATTTCCGGTGGCAGGATTTTTCATGCTGCCGATAGATGAGCAGTATCTGCAGGATCGACTGGCGGTCTACGGTCTGACCGAAGAAGCTGAAACATGGGATCTTCAGGCGCTGGTGGCTTCGCGCAGCGGCGAAGAGAAGCTGTCAAAAGGGCTGATGTCGCTGGGGTTCGATACCATCAAGGCTTATACCGGTATGGAGGCGCTGGCACTGGCATCGATCCATCCGGTGTATATGGTGTTCTGCAACCAGATGCTGCCGGACATGTCGGCATTTGAGCTGCTGGAGCGTTTCCGGCTCTACCCATACAGTAGCAATACACCGCTGTTCGTGCTGCTTAAAGACGAGATGAAGGTGGGGGAAAAACTGGCGCTGAGCCGTGAAATTGCCCACCTGGTCAGAAAAAAACAGCTTAGCCGTGATGAGTTCCTGATGAACCTGCGGCGACGGGAATAGACCCGATAACGCATTGAAACAGAGAAGAGCCGGACGGTCTTACGTTTGAGAGTTGCCAGCTGATAGGGAGGTCAACCATGTTTGAATCCGCCGAACTGGGTCACAAAATCAGCAAAAGTGTCTGGAAAAAAGAAGTGCCCGAACTGCGCGAGGCGCTGCTGGATGCCCAGCTCGACCTGCTGCAGGGAAAAAGTTTTCCAGTTGTGGTGCTGGTGGCCGGTGTTGACTGCGCCGGCAAAGGGGAGACCGTCAACATTCTCAATGAATGGATGGACCCGCGCCACATCGAGACCCACGCCCTGCGCGATCTGACCGATGAGGAACTGGAGCGCCCGCAGATGTACCGCTACTGGCGGGTGCTTCCTCCCAAGGGGAAGATCGGCATCTTCATCGGTACCTGGTACTCGGCGCCGCTGGTGGAAAACGTCTACGGTGACATTAAAAATGCCGAACTGGATCAGCGGATGGAGCGGATCATCCGTTTTGAAAAGATGCTCTGCAACGAAGGGGCACTGGTGCTCAAATTCTGGCTGCATCTTTCCAAAGACGAGCAGAAGAAGCGTTTGAAGAAGCTGGAAGATGACCCGAAAACCCGCTGGCGCGTGACCGAAAGAGACTGGAGGAATTACAAGAACTACGCCAAGTTCCGCAAGGTCTCCGAGAGGATGCTCCGCTCCACCAGCAGCGCCGAATCCCCCTGGACCATTGTCGAAGGGACCGACCCTCGCTACCGCTACCTGACCATCGGCAAGGCACTGCTTAACGCCCTGCGTCAGCGGCTGGACGCCCCTGAAATACCTCACCACGAAGAGCCGATCCCTCCGATGGTGCCGTCCATTGACGACCTGCTGATTCTGCGCACCCTTGATTTGAAGAAAAAACTGAAGAAAGAGTCGTACGAAAATGAGCTGGAAAAGTATCAGGGCAAGCTCAACCTGCTGACCCGCCATGACGATTTCAGGAAGCTCTCGGTGGTTGTAG
>Ga0194061_1000322_pt1 | contig 29390 bp, 27 predicted proteins | sample SepL2221m_MetaG_FD_163423 | JGI IMG/M metagenome (GOLD analysis project Ga0194061, IMG submission 163423) | Anoxic zone freshwater microbial communities from boreal shield lake in IISD Experimental Lakes Area, Ontario, Canada - Sep2016-L224-21m | ecosystem: Environmental > Aquatic > Freshwater >... | reverse complement strand
GCGTATGGCCTACGGGTATCGGGATGTTGCCTACTTCCTGTTGAAGATCCATCAGCACTGCGGTCTCCTCAACCCGAGGCGTTTCAACTAAAAAACGAAAGACTCGAATTAGTTGATTAGCCTCATGCCGGACATATTGGATCATATCAGCACCAACCTGTTGCTTAATCCTGTTAAAATCGTAGATAAATTTTTTCGGAAGCAGATTGTAATCATTAAGTTTTATTTCGTTATTGCTGACGATACATGCCCCTTCGTCATGCTTGATCTGGAATGATTTGCAAGAATAGTCTTTAAGCAAATCAGAAATATTGTGAGTGCCATAACTAAACAATATCCTTCCATGACGAGCTTCAGGCCTATTCTTATCGATTAGGATATAGGCACAATTTTTGTGCTGAATAACTGCTTCAATTAAATTGTTTGTTACCAGAAATTCAAACAGACCGTCGATACTTCTTGTTAGATAATATTCATCGATTCTGACTATCATTCTGCCTGTGGCATTTAGCAATTTATAGAGAAAAGCAATATAATAATGTTGTGAATAGGTCTTTGCTGTTTTATCAATAATGATGTTTCCAATACTTATTGGTCCTACATATGGAACAGAGTCATTATCAACTTCTGGTAGGAATATTACATCCGCATAACTTTCATTTTGTTTGTAAATTTCAATAAGCTTAGCACTATCGCCAATTAGTTGTTCATGGCATCCAAAAAGAAAAATTTCTATTGACTGTATAGCCCAAAGCACAGGATTAATCTGGACTGAAACAACATTATTCATGTTTATTGATACATTTTTATTGATTCTGTCAGCCGCCCAGCCAGATTTATTGAATAAGTTCATCAAGAATGAACTGTATAGAATAGAATTGCAGAGTATTTTTTGATTTTTATTTGGGTTGAGCAATTCACTCGCATAATAGGTGTCATAAAAATAATCTGGAAAAGGTTTGTCGTGCGATAGTTCTGCAAGCCTGTCCCATATTAATTGGTAATCAAGGAAGTCAGCACAAACTTGATTGGTAAAGAATGGGTTACTCCAATCAAATTCACAGATTTGTTTGTATATTGAATTCTGAAGCTCTTTTGAAGCCTTGTTTGCAGCTTCCACATAATACGGTTCGAGTATAGATGCAGCTCCGGATAAAATTTTATTGGTTTCACAAATTGTTTTATATCTATTGAATATATTGACAAAAAGATTGCTATCTTCACTACAGCATAAAGTAGAAATACTTGCATCTAACGGAATATCAAGCTTGGTAATGTTGGAAGTTCCTGCAATTCTTAGATATGCAAAACATACAAGTGCTAATACGAAACCATCAAATTTTTCTTCAACACCTTCAAAGCTATGTATGTCATAGATGACACTAGTCTGATATACACTCGCTGTATACATTAAATCTTCTGTATATTCCTGATCATTTTCAGGCTTGGTTGTAAAATCTATTTTATTTTTCTGGCTCATGTCATCAACCTTTTGTTTCTGTTTTCTTCTGCTTTGCGTCTATACCAACCTATTTAGCAACCGTCGTGCCAAGTTATTGCGAACCATATTTTATGTGTGCATAAACCGCAGAACATAGCGTTTTTATTGGAATATAAAATTAGCCACAAACCAAAACCGATCTGCATCAATGATGCGACTGCGTTTTTCTTCCTGGTGAATACATAAGTTATTTTGTTAATACATAAATTTATTTGTTGTTATGTGAGCCAAGCAGATTACGTCACAGAGTGACTGATTGACGGTTTCAACGCCGGGATAATAGATCACAAGAGGAATCGCATCAAATTCATTCCGTCACGTACGTAACGATTGATGGTGTGTCGCATCAATCCGTGGGATGAATCCCACGGCTACCATCGAACGCCCCGATAGGGCTTGCGCCGTTTTTGTTACGAAGTGACGGCTGAAGGTAGACGGGGAATTCATTCCCCGGTTATCATAATTCGAGACGCAGTGCGTCTCGAATTGGGAACAGTTGGTAGAACTGCCTCATCTTCCGAATGTTGGTAGTGTCAAAACCTGCCCCAAACTCTGCCGACAGCTCTTTTGCCAAATGTGGTAGCAAGCGAGTACCGAATTCGGCACGTCCAGCACCACCCTGTTCAAACTCAACAATATGACGTCCCAGCTCCCAGCAGGTTTGCACTTGAACAACATCAACAGCCCGCAACGCTTTTTGTCTGCCGGAAATAATCAACTCTCGCAAGTTATTCAGCAAATCGGTGACTGACGGTTCATTCATAGTTTTCTTAACTGCCTGCTTGCTCATGACATTCTCCAGTGCTATTTCCAAAAGAGTCATTTACAAAAGCCATTCTTCTCTATATCATATACGATATGACCAAGATAGTTGTCGATACAAATGTAATCCTCAGCGGACTTATGAGCCAGAATGGCGCTTCCAACAGACTGTTGCAGTTAGTTGGAGGTGCCAATTGCTTGATGCTCGTATCAGTCCCGCTATTTCTTGAATATGAAAGTGTGCTCAAACGACCGGAAATGCTCGTAAGACATGGGTTCACATGCGAAACAATAGATCGGTTTCTTGCTTTCTGGGCGAATAATTCACGACCGGTAACTCTCCATGTTCTCTGGAGACCGCAGTTGAGCGATCCGAATGATGAGATGGTTCTGGAAACGGCGGTAAATGGAAGCGCTGATTGTATCGTAACATTCAACACCAAAGACTTCGAGCCAGCCGCTGCAAGATTTGGCATCAAACTTTTTACTCCCGCAGAACTATTGCGGATTATGGAGGTATCACCATGAGCCAGTATGCGTTAAGAATACCGGATTCGCTTTTCAAGGCGGCCAAGGGGTGCGCTGAATTTGATCATGTATCAATGAATCAGTTCTTTGTCACCGCCATTGCTGAAAAAATTTCCGCACTCACCACAGAACAATTTTTCAAAGATCGAGGAGCACTTTCTCCCGATCACGATACATATTTGAAAATGCTCGCCTCTGCTCCCGATGTAGCGCCGGTTTCCGGTGACGAATTGTAATGAAGAGTCTTACTCACTACTCCACCCCATACTTCTTTAACCAGTTATCCAGCGTCTGATAATTGGGCAATCCCAGTAACTTTGACGCCTTGGTCTTGTTACCACCCGCCTGCTTCATTGCCTTTTCCAGATTCTTCCTGGCAACATCGGCCAGAACGTCCGGTAAACTGAAACTCTCTGCCAGCGGTGCGGTCTCATCACCCGGCATTGACTTCAACGTCCGCGCAGGCAGGATCGCTTCGCGCAGCTCGGTGGTTGAAATAGTAGCGTCTTCGCACCAAGCCACAACACGGTGCAGCGTATTGAGTAACTCGCGCACATTACCCGGCCAGCTGTGTGCCAGCAGCAGGGCACGGGCGCCCGGAGAGAGTGAAAGCTTGACTGCGAGTTCACTGCTCACCTGTGCCAGCAGCTTGTCAATCAAAAGCCCCACATCTCCTTGACGTTCTCGCAACGCAGGGAGACGCAGAGTCGCTACCGCCAGACGGTAGAAGAGGTCTTCACGGAAACGGCCCACTGCGACCTCATCCATCAGATTGCGATTAGTCGCGGCAATGATGCGAGTCTTGAAAGGCACCGACTTAGAAGACCCTACAGGAGTGACTTCCCCCTGTTGCAATGCCCGCAATAGCCTGGCCTGCATGGCAAGCGGCAGCTCACCTATTTCATCCAGAAAGAGTGTGCCACCGTCAGCTTCAAGAAAATGACCTTTGCGATCACAGGCTGCGCCGGTAAATGATCCTTTCTTATGTCCGAAGAATTCCGACTCCATAAGGTTTTCAGGGATAGCACCGCAGTTGACGGCTACAAAAGGGCCGCTGGGGATAAGGCCACCAACATGGATAGCGCGCGCCAGTAACTCCTTGCCGGTTCCGGATTCACCCTCAATCAGTACTGGCAGGTTGCGAGGAGCAACACGTCTTGCTCGTTCAACTACCCGCTTCATTGTGTCACTCTGGTGTATGATTTCTTCAAAGGCAGGTGCGTTGGGAGGTAGTGCGGCGAAACGTTCCAGCATGCTCTGGTCGTGCTTCTCGCTCAGACGTGGCAGATATTCAGCGGCTATCTCGAATGGAATAGTGACAACATTAACACCTTGTTCTCGCGAAGATTCAATGAGGTTAGCCGGATGACGCCCGGCGGCAATCAGAATCCAGACTGCAGCCATAGCAGGCGTGCCAGGGCTTAAATGAAAGGTCAGTTCACTATCAGAACCATAGTCGATAAGGCATTTTTGTACTGCAGCTACAGAAGCTTCGTAAATTTCCGCAAAATTGGTGGGGCTGGTGAGTGCTGCCTTGTTGGTTGAAACGACGACACTCTTTATACCGTTCAACCAGCGGAGATAAGGCTTTACTGCTACTTCAGGGAAGTTGTTCAACAGCACTACCCTGTCAAACGATATGTCCCGCACTGCTTGCGCAATCGGTCCAAGTCCAACAATTCCAACTTCTGTGACCGCGCGAAGATCTGTTCTGCCGATCCATGAAATGAGAATTTTCTTCATGGTCACGTTGTATAAGAAACAGAGTTGATATACAAGACAGTTTATTGACTTGAATCAGTAGCGCATATTTACAGAGCGTTATGTAAATCGATAATCAAATGTGTGGTAATGAGGTTGTGCTGTGAACAGATCGAGAAAGATGTTGAGCAAATAAAAGCCGACAGATCACCTGCACACGCGCTCCAGCAGCGCGGCGACGCCCTTTTTCACTTTGAACTTTAGTGCTCCGGCAAGGCAATCACCTTTTTTCAGGATCATCACCGGCCCGTAGAGCGGGTCAATCCCTTCCATAACCTGCACATCTTTTGCTGGACTGTTGCTTTGCCCCTGGGTTACCTGCTGAAGGAAACGGTCAAAAACCATCGTAGCAGGCTCGCCCTTCAAACCCAGCAGCCGGAGAATCTGCAGGCTTGCACCCTCCACTTCGGCGTCGGCCATGAGTCCTCTGTTGAGAAAATCATACCCGAGCAGACTTTGGGGAAGGTATCGTTCAGTACCTTTGATAACTTCGGGAAGGTCGAGCACTCTCAACTCCGCGGCTTTTGCGGCCGGCCCCGGCACACGTGTTGCGACGACCTTCGCACAGCGGATCATGGCGTCCGAATCGACGTTATCACCACCGGTGATCTGAATATGGATAAAATGGCGTCCCTGGTAGAAGAACAGCTGCGAGCCGGAAAGATTTGATTCTGTTCCCGCAGCAACAGTGCGCCCCTCGTTCTGACGGTAGTTAGCGAACATGCCGAAGGCGTCCAGCGTCGTCCCCAAACGGTAGATTTCCACATCCATGCCGATGGGAGTGTTGTTTCCACGAGAGTAGCGGGCGGCGGCCATCCGGTCGAAACCGTAGGGCATATACAGCTCCGCTTCACCGTTGATCCGGTCCGAGAGCGAGTCACGATCGTAGAAAAGCGGCTTCCCCTCCACCTTCCACTCTGTACCGCAGACAGGCAATGGCAGGAGCTCCTCCATGTCTGCGGCCGCCTGACCGGAATACGGGACGGAACAGAGCAGGGTGGCAAGCAGGGCCAGCAGCCGCAGCAACCGTAACGTGAAGCGTCCCGTGCTCATGCCAGCACTGACCGGGCGCGTTCCATCTTGGCGGCGATGTCGAGGCCGTTCACGCAGCGGGCGCTGCATCCTTCACAGGAATCGCAGACCACTGCGCTGGCCTGCTGCGGCAGCTCGGCGTAGGTGGCACGGGCCAGTGAGATATCGCGATAGCCTCCCTCGGCGTACATCAGCGCCCGGTTGACGGTGGAAATCTCCACTCCCCGCGGACAGCCACCCTCGCAGGAACCGCAGAAATTGCAATAGTAGGGAGATATGGCCTCGGCGTAGCGGTCAAGCCGGCGCAAATCAGCATAGGTGAACGGCATCCCCATCACGGCAACGTCTTCCCTGAACTGGCTCAGATCCTTCATCCCCGGAATTGCCATGGTCACCTTGGGATTCTGAAGCACCCACTTGAGGGCCGCCTGGTGGGGGGTGATCTTTCCCTGTCCGGTCGTATCATAGCCCCCCGTCTGAGTTTTCATGGCGATGATGCCGATGCCGGCTGTCGCTGCCCGGTCGATTGCCGTACCAAGCTCTTTGTCAGACTTGAAATTGTATTTAACCAGGCAGGTATCGAAAAAGCGGTCGGGGTCGTCCACCAGGCCATTCAGCACCTCGACCTCGTTCTTGTGGGTAGTCACACCGCAGAAGCGCACTTTCCCCTGTTTCTTCAGCAGCGTCAGGGCTTCGCGGGTCTCGGCGACAAAGATCCGTTCTTTCCCGGTGAGGTGGTGCAGCTGGATCACGTCGATATGGTCGGTTCCCAGGGTCTTCAGGCTGGTTTCAACATCCCTGATGATCTCGCTCTTCGATTTCGACTCCGGCAGCGTTTTGGTGGCGATGAACACCTTGTCACGCAGCCCCTTGATGGCCCTGGCGACGATCTCCTCGTTTTTGCCGTTCATATACTTGCGGGCTGTATCGATGTAGTTAAGCCCCTGCTCGACGGCAACACGGATCACCTCCGGCTCGGGGGTCAGCATAGCTCCGAAGCTGACCACCGTTACCTTTAGGCCGGTGCGCCCCAGTGTGCGGTAGACCGGATTAGGAAACGGTGCCGTCTCCGCAGCGGCCAACTGCTGCAGCGTGTCGGCCAGAACAGGGGGGGCGATGAGAGCGGCGGCGGTTCCTGCCATGCCAGCCTTGATAAACGTTCTGCGATTCATGTTCGTCGATTCTGCTGATCCCATGGTAAGACTCCTTTCGTCCAGCTTAATGACAACAGCGGGAGCTTGCTCTCACAAAGAGACGCTCCAAACTCCGCAGCATGATGAAAAACAGTTCGGAAAACGGTCGCTGTCCGAAAGAGATGAAAGGATGCCGGATGTATACCGGGCGGACTCCGGCAACCACCGCTGCCAGGCAGCCGGTCAGCAGGCGGTCGTCAATCATCAGCAGCGAGTGGGGCGGTACACCGGCGAGCTCCGCCACCGCCAGCAGGCCGTCCGGATACGGTTTCTTGCGAACAGCAGCGATAAATCGGGCATTAGGGAAATGCTCCCTGAACCAGATTCGGCGCTCTTCAGTCGGTTTGTTGGAAAGGATAAACATTTTATCCTCTCCGAAGACATCCCGGCAGCACTCCATCCATTCAATCGCTTCCGGTAGCGGTGTCGATGCTCCGTGATGCGCCAGCACACCGTCGAAATCGAGTGCAATAGCTGCTACACCATCTCCGAGTAAAGCTGCGGGACTAAGTGTCAGAATATGTCGCATTTCAGGCGTTGCGGCAAGCAGTTGCCGCAACTCACGACGATGCCGGAAACCGAGGAAGAAACCAGCCCGGATATGGGCGAACGGGTCTCCCATTCAGGTCTTCGGCTGGTCCCGCTGAGCCAGCGACACCAGGTAATAGACCACTCCCAGCACCAGCAGGGTGCCGGCCAGGAACACCTGGGTGGTCAGATCGTCCTTGCGCAGGGTCGAAATCAGAATCTCGCGGATCATGGCGACGATGATCACGCCGATGAACACCAGGATGTTGAACTTGCCCCCTTTAAGGTTCTTGATCTCGTTATCCATCAGCTCGATCATCATCCAGAGGATCAGCAACGAACCGAGAGCCGACAGGATTCCCTTCTCCATGTCCCCCTTGAAAATGTGCAGGATATCCCAGACAAACAGGATCACAACCGAAATGGAGACGCCGGCCAGCGCCAGCACCAGTGCCAGGTTGAGACCATAGGTGAAGCGCTCGGTGGCCGTGATCAGGAACGACTCCACCTTGCGCGAGACGAAGACCTTTTTCAGCTCCTCCTCGCGGTATGAGGCGGTCATTACGTCCAGATTGATGTCGAGTATTTTTTCGACCGCCTCTCGCAGGCCGCGGCGATGCTCACGGTCGGAGTAGCTGCTGTCGATCAGGTTGAGCAGGAAGTGGCGGATCTGGTTCATGGCAGCATTGACAAAATGGGCATTGAGGCCGATTTTGACATGGGCGTAGCCGATACGGGTCAGGTGATTGTGGTAATGGTTGTCGTAAATGCCGCAGAACAGCGACATGAACCAGCTGCTGTGAAACTCCCGCAGGCGGAGACGGTTGCTGCTGTTTAGAATGGCAGCGGTCTCGGGGAGTCCGTAGAGGTAGTCGTAAAATTCCTGCGCAAAGTGCTCCCGGTTCTCCTCCGCCAGCGGTTGCAGCGACAGGAGCAGCTCGGCGTCCTCGTCGGTAAAACGGTAATGGTCCCGCAGTTCCTGCATGTTGATCATCTGATCACCTCCCGTACTTGTAAGCAGCTGCACAGGTACCCTCACTGGATACCATGCAGGCTCCCACCGGCGCTTCCGGCGTGCAGACCGTCGCAAACAACGGGCAGTCGAAGGGGGACAGTTTTCCCTTCAGCACGTCGCCGCACCGGCAGGCCGGATTTTCCACCCCTGCGGGCAGATTGAAGTCAAATATTTTTTCGGCGTCAAATGCGGCATAACGGTTTCTGATTGCCAGACCGCTGCCCGGCAGCAGGCCCAGCCCCCTCCAGACAGCGTCGCACGGTTCAAAGAGCTGCTCAAGAATCGCCAGCGCTTTCGGGTTGCCATCCCAGGAAACCGCCCGGCTGTACTGGATTTCCACCCTGCTTTCGCCCCGCAGAACCTGGCCTAGCAGCATTTCGATCCCCTGCAGCACATCGGCCGGTTCGAAGCCGGTCACCACGCAGGGGATACGGTATTTCTCCGCCAGCGACCGGTAGGCGCCACCGCCGATGATGGTGCTGACGTGGGCCGGACAGAGGTAGCCCTTGAGGTTGAGGTCAGGGTCACCGGTCAGAATATCCATCGGCACCGGCATGGTTTTGTGGGAGGCCAGCACGCAGTAGTTCTGCAGGCCGAGCCGCTCCGCCTCCAGGATGCTGGCGGCGATTGTCGGGGCGGTGGTTTCAAAACCAACCCCCAGGAAGACTATCCGCAGCTGCGGGTTGCTCTTTGCCAGAGCCACCGCATCGAGCGGCGAATAGACGATACGGATGTCGGCACCCCCGGCCCGCTCCTCCATCAGGGATGAACGGCTGCCGGGAACCCGCAACATATCGCCGAAGGTGGCCACGATGGTATCAGGGAACGAGCAGCAGGCCACGGCCTTGTCCACGTAACCGATGGGGGTGACACAGACCGGGCAACCGGGACCGGAGACCAGTCGAACGTTTTCGGGCAGCAGCGTCCGGATCCCGTACTGGTAGATCGCCATGGTATGGGTGCCGCAGACCTCCATGAAATTGACCGGTGCCGCCAAACGCTCCGCCATGCGGCGGATGTTGCCGGCCATGTTCTGAACCAGCGCACGGTCGCGGAATTCATCCTGGAATTTCATTGCATGTCCTCAGCCGAAAAAACCTCCCGCATCAGACGGATGGTCTCTTCCGCTTCAACCGGATCCAGTTTCGAAATGGCAAAGCCGGCATGCACGATCACATAATCGCCGACCGCAATATCCTCACCCAACAGCATGACGCTGGCATCTTTGCGCACCCCGTCAACTTCTGCTACGATGCTGTCGCCGTCTTTGCTGATGATCATCATTGGAACGCCCAGACACATATCAGACCTTTCTCTTTCCGGCTATCGCCGCCTGTCCCAGGGCTATGCCGCCGTCATTGGGCGGGACCAGCCGGTGGGTGAATACCTGAAACCCCTTTTTGTGCAGGGCAGTATATACCATTTCGCTCAAAAGGCGATTCTGAAAAACGCCACCGGAAAGAACCACCCTGTCAAAACCAGTACCCCGCGAAATCTGTTGACAGACTTCGGTGGTGGCGGCAGCGAGGGTAATGTGGAAGCGTCCCGCGATGGTGGCGGTAGACGTACCGCTGGCAATGGCGTTCAGAATTTCACGAAACATCGGTGAGAAATCGATGTGAAAAGCAGCATTTCCCGTCTTTTCAAAGGTGTAAAAAAAACTCCCCCCCTGAGAAAGGGGAGACATGGTGGATTTGCATTCAGTTTCAGCCGTTTCCGCCAGCGCCTCCAGTTCGATGGCCGCCTGTCCTTCGTAGGAGACCGTCCGACGCACGCCGAGCAGGGCCGCCACAGCATCGAACAATCGTCCGCAACTGGAGGTGAGGGGTGAATTGATCCCCCGTTTCAGCATCTGGGCGAACAGTGTCAGTTCGCCGCCCGGATGGGAGCGTACAAGCGGATGGTCGAGCGAGAAGGCAGCCTCCCCCAGTGCCTGATACAGGTACGACAGTGCCATGCGCCACGGTTCCCGGACGGCGGCATCCCCGCCGGGGAGCGGAACCGGCCGGAAATGAGCCGCCCGCCGATAGCCATCGTATCCTCCCGTCAGAAACTCCCCCCCCCAGATGGTGCCGTCATCTCCGAAGCCGGTGCCATCGAAGATCACGCCGATGACCTCGCCGTCAAGACCGTTTTCAGCCATGCAGGAGGCCAGGTGAGCATGATGGTGCTGGACCTTCGCCAACGGCAGGCCGTATTCGGAGGCAATGATTGATGACTGGTAATCGGGGTGCAGGTCGCAGGCTACCAGCTCAGGCGATATCTGCAGAATTTTGGAGAGGTGGTCGATCGTGTGACGGAATGAGTCGCAGGTGGAAGCATTGTGCAGATCGCCGATATGCTGGCTGGGAACTGCCTGTCTGCCGCTTGCCAGACAGATGGTGCTTTTGAGGTCCGCACCTGTCGCCAGCAGCGGTGGTACTGCAAACGGGAGTTTGACCGCGCGCGGGGCATAGCCGCGAGCCCGGCGATAAAAGAGCGGCTGTCCCCTGAAAACCCGCATGACTGAATCGTCGCTGCGGATATGGATTGGTCGGTCGTGTACCAGAAAACGGTCGGCTATTTCCGAAAGTCGCTGCACGGCATCACCGTCGTTGAAGGCTACCGGTTCGTCGGAGACGTTTCCGCTGGTCATGACCAGGGCACTGAAGCGGTCACGCATCACCAGGTGATGCAGCGGCGAGTAGGGGAGCATCAGTCCGAGCCAGCCGTTGCCGGGCGCCACCAACGGCGAGAGCGGGGAGTCAGGGCGCTTCCGCACAATCACGATCGGGCTTTCCGACGACGAGAGCAGCTTCTCTTCCGTGTCGTCAAGCAGAGCCAGACGGCGGGCGCTCTCCAGATCGGCAACCATAATCGCAAAAGGCTTTTCGTCGCGCTTCTTGCGCTCGCGCAATCGTGCAACCGCCTGATGATTGCAGGCATCCACCGCAAGGTGATAACCGCCGATACCCTTGACTGCCAGGATCAAACCTGCATCAAGCAGCTCCTGTGCCCTGCGGATAGCGGCATCACCATTGACGGTTGCTTCTTCCTTCAAGCCGGGCAACGTCACCTGTGGCCCGCAGACATGGCAGGCGACAGGCTGGGCGTGAAAGCGTCTGTTGAGCGGGTCATCATACTCCCGCCTGCAGTCCACACAGAGCGGGAAGCCGGACATAGTCGTCAGGAGGCGGTCATAGGGGATGCCGGTAATGATGCTGTAGCGGGGGCCGCAGTTGGTGCAGGTGATGAATGGATAGCGGTAGCGCCTATCGGCCGGGTCAAACATCTCCCGCAGGCAGTCACCGCAGATAGCCGAATCGGGGGCAATCTGCACATCCGGCTCGCCGCCGGAGCTTTCGCGGATACCGAAACCAGTATCGCCGCAGGGGGAAATCTCCTCACTGGTAATTGAACTGATATCCGCAAGGGGAGGTGCACCCGTGGCGAGGGTATGCTCAAGTGCTGCCAGTGCCCCCGGCAGCCCCTCCACCTCTATCTCCACCCCGGCAGGGGAATTCCGTACCCAGCCAGAAAGTTGACGCTCATGAGCCAGTCGATAGACAAATGGACGGAAACCGACCCCCTGTACGATGCCTGTTATTTTATACCGCTTACGAATCAGACCCATTTTCCCTTCTCTTCCGATGGTCTTCCAGCATGGATCATGGTCGCCCATGCTGTTGGATTGTACTACGACGGAGCATGGGGGGCAAAGTAAAAGCTGCATTCCAGGTTGTCGGCACACGTGGTAAACAAGCTATCAGCTTGACAAACATTCCAAAACAATTTATTCATGATTTCAAAATGTTATGATGTAAATAGGTCATCACACCTCATATTTCACGGACTGTAGCCGAGGTACCCTTTTGAAATTTATTGATGAAGTTACCCTGTATGCCTCCTCCGGCCATGGCGGCGCGGGATGCGTAGCCTTCCGCCACGAGAAATTTATTGAATTCGGTGGCCCCAGTGGCGGAGATGGCGGCAAGGGTGGGGATGTTATCTTTGAGGCAGCTTCCGGTCTTTCGACGCTACTGGAGTTGCGTCACAGGCCGCACCAGAAAGCCGAAAAAGGCCATAACGGTATGGGGAAGAACCGTCATGGGGCGGGGGGCAGGGATCTTGTCATCAAAGTGCCGGTCGGCACAGTCATCAAAGATGCCGATACCGGTGACCAGCTGGCCGACCTGACCGAAAACGGTCAACTGGTAACGCTGCTCAAAGGGGGGCGCGGGGGGCAGGGAAACGCCCGTTTTGCTACGGCCACCAACAAGGCGCCCAAGTTTGCCCAGCCCGGCGAGGAGCACGAGGAACGTAAAATCCGTCTGGAGCTGAAACTGATGGCTGATGTCGGCCTGCTGGGTCTTCCCAATGCCGGCAAATCATCACTGATAAGCAAAATTTCGGCAGCCAGGCCCAAAATCGCCGATTATCCTTTCACTACCATGGAACCATCGCTGGGAGTCGTCGGGTACAAAAATTACCGTTCCTTCGTGGTGGCCGACATACCCGGAATCATAGAAGGGGCCCACGAAGGGGCCGGGCTGGGGTATCGCTTCCTCAAGCACCTTGAGCGTTCCGGTATTCTGCTGCATCTGGTGGACATCTCCTGGATGCCCGAACGTGATCCGCTGGTGGAGTTTGAAGCAATCAACCGCGAACTGGCTCTGTTCAGCGATATTCTTGCCGCCAAGGAGCAGATTGTCGTCATCACCAAAACCGATCTGCCACAGACCCGGGAGGCTCTCCCGCTTATCCGGGAATGCTTCGAAAAACGGGGGATCAAGCTGTTCCCCATATCTTCGGCAACCGGCGAAGGGGTGGCGGTACTGCTGGACGAAATTGCACAGCGTTTGTGGGGTGCTGCCGACGAGGTATGGTGATGCGTAACGAAATCCTCAAAACGGTCAAGCGGGTGGTGATCAAAATCGGTAGTCGCGTACTGACCGATGATGATAATGCACTGGATATGGCCATAATCGGTCGCATCTGTGGAGAAATCGCGGAGCTGCGGCAACGCGGACTGCAGGTGGTCGTAGTCTCGTCAGGGGCGATTGCCGCCGGCAGGAACGAGCTGGGGTTAAGCGGAAAGCCGCGCACCATCCCGCACAAACAGGCCGCCGCAGCGGTGGGACAGATGCGGCTTATGCATGCCTATCAGCAGGCCTTGAGCCCCCATGATTTAAAGGCGGCCCAGGTGCTGCTGACCAGCGAAGATCTGGGGAGCCGTCAGCGTTTTCTCAATGCCCGTGCCACACTGGATGCTCTGCTGGGGTTCGGTATTATTCCGATAATCAATGAGAATGACACGGTGGCTGTTGAAGAGATCAAGTTCGGCGACAACGATAATCTATCGGCCCTGGTGACCAATGTCGCCGAAGCGCATCTGCTGCTGATTCTCACCGATATCGAAGGGTTCTACACTGCCGACCCGCGGACAAATCCCGCTGCAAAGCTGATCCCGCTGGTTGCGGCCATCACCCGGGATGTCGAAAAGGCTGCCGGTGGTTCCGGTTCGAGTATCGGAACCGGTGGAATGGCCAGTAAAATTGCCGCAGCCAAAAAAGCCGGTAAAAACGGGGTTGCAACTATCATGGTCTGTGGCAAACGGGAAGGCGTGATCAGGGCAACCATGCAGGGACAAACGGTCGGCACTCTTTTCCTGCCCGCCACCACGGGTGTCAGCCGACGTAAACACTGGATTGCCTACACGCTGAAACCGTCCGGTAAAGTTGTTGTGGATGAGGGGGCCAGAAATGTACTGGTAAAAAAAGGAAAAAGCCTTCTGCCGTCAGGAGTCATTCGGGTGGAGGGACGTTTTGAGCGTGGAGCCTGTGTGCGGGTCTGCGGGCCGGACGGCATCGAATTTGCCCGGGGTTTATCCGATTATTCAAGCGGAGAAACCGCCAGAATCGCCGGGTGCAGGAGTTCAGATATTGAACATCTACTCGGATTTCACTACGGCGATGTGGTAATCCACCGCGACAACCTCGTGCTGCTGTAATTCCGAGGTCCCGTTGCCGGTTATTTCGACTGCACGACCGAAGCGCTGCCGGAAAAGATGTCTTTACGCTGCAGCTGACCATTAATCACTTCCACCTGCCCACGGAGTTCCGTCCCGACAGTGCTGTTCTCGCGCACCTTCACCTGCATACTGATTTCGCTTACCCTGCCTGTGTCAATGCGATCAACCCGGAATACGAGGGTTCCATTCGGTTCCTGGTTATACTTGAACCCTTCCGCAGCCAGAACGTCAATCTGGGATGGGAGCTGCAGACGGACGGTCATGTCCTGGGCCGGCATCGTTCCGAGGTTGAGCAGTGTGATCCGGTAGTTCAGCTGCTCACCGGCAGTAACCCTGGCCTTTTCAAGCTTCGCAACAGCGCGTACCAACGGTGCGGAGGAAAGGACTACGCCTTCACCCATTTCAACGATATCAGGGTATTTGGCAGATTTGACCCTGATGGTGAACGGCAGCCTATGACCATCAACTTTATCGTTGGGCATCCTCAGGGTAATGGCTGACGAGAATGTTTCACCCGCCTTAAGCTGGATTCTGGTGCTGTCTGCCAGGCTTTTACCTGCGGCAGGGGTGATGGCGGCGGCGTATTCTGCAGCTGCCTCGGCCTCCACAAGAAATTCCTCGCTTCTACCGCTGCGGTTGACGATGTCGAAGGCTACCGTGCCGCTGGTGCCGGCGACGATCGACGAGCCGTTCCCTCGTACCGTCACAGCCATTCTGGTGCTGTCACGCTCGGCATTCTCTGCAGCCAGCCGTTCCCGTTCACGCTGCTCTGCCTCCAGTTTCAGCCGGGCGACCCGTTCCAGCTCGGCCTTTTCCTGAGCAAGCCGCTCCTGCTCAAGCTTCTGGGCGCGGATCCGCTCCAGTTCGAACCGTTCTGATCTGGTTTTCTGGGCAGCTACCAGCAGCTGGCTGTCGGGCTGGAGAATCTCACCTTTTTGAAGTCGGGATTCCAGCGAGCGCAGATCGTTTTCGATGGTGGTCAGCAGGCCGCTCTGAGAAAATTCCTGAAAAAAAGTGACCATCGTTTTTGCGGCACGCAGGTTGTCCCCTGATTTCATGCTGGAGCGTGCGATCAGCAGAAGGGTCACATCCTTGAGCGGCGAATCAGGAAAAACCTGGTTGAGCAGTTCCGCTTTTTCAAGGGCCAGAAGGTAATCCTTGCTCTGGTAGGCGTTGAAAGCTTCGACAAATACGGCGGCATCATCGACCACTGCCGCACAGGCAAAGCCGGTCCCCATCAGTATGAGGGACAGGCTGAAAAGAACCGGCAGGATGACACGTTTTACAAATTTCATCTGGTTAATCCACAAAACTCTTCAGTTTTTTGCTGCGGCTCGGGTGGCGAAGCTTGCGCAGGGCTTTTGCCTCGATCTGCCGGATGCGTTCGCGGGTTACCTCAAAATCCTGGCCGACCTCTTCAAGGGTATGGTCGCTTTTCTCGCCGATGCCGAAGCGCATACGCAGCACCTTTTCCTCCCGCGGCGTCAGCGTTGCCAGGACCCTGGCGGTGCTTTCGGAAAGGTTGTTCTTGATCACCGCTTCAATCGGCGACATAACCCCTTTGTCTTCGATGAAATCTCCGAGGTGAGAGTCTTCCTCCTCGCCGATCGGGGTCTCCAGCGAAATCGGTTCCTTGGCGATTTTAAGCACCTTGCGGACCTTGTCAAGCGGCAACTGCATACGGTCGGCAATTTCCTCGGGAGAGGGTTCACGACCGTTCTCCTGCACAAGCTGCCGGCTGGTGCGGATCAACTTGTTGATCGTCTCGATCATATGGACCGGAATGCGAATTGTGCGGGCCTGGTCGGCAATGGCGCGGGTGATGGCCTGGCGGATCCACCAGGTGGCATATGTCGAAAACTTGTAACCACGTTGATATTCAAATTTGTCAACCGCCTTCATCAGGCCGATATTACCCTCCTGAATCAGGTCGAGGAACTGCAGGCCGCGGTTGGTGTATTTTTTGGCTATTGAAACCACCAGACGCAGGTTGGCTTCGATCAGGTCGCTCTTGGCGATACGGGCCTTGCACTCACCCTCTTCAATGGCCTTGAGAGCGGCCGCCAACTCGCTTGCTTTGAATCCTGATTCCTGTTCAACTTTCTGGATTTTGCGGGCAGAACTGCGCAGCCGCTTCTCCAGCTGAAGCAGTTCCTCTTCATCCAGCTTCAGTTTTTTTAGATCGGCAACGCCCTTCTCGTCGTCGCGCTGAAGTTTGTCAAGTGCCGCCTTCAGCTTATCCAGCGGTATCAGCAACGAAAGGTCGGACAGTTCTCCATACAGCTTGTCGGCCCTGCCGGACAGCTCCTTGAGCCGCTCAGCAACCTTGTTGGTGTGGCGGTCTTTAAGGCGCAGCGATTTCAGCAGATCGGCCTGATGGTCTTTGGCTTCGCGGTATTTTTTATCCAGTTCTTTTTTCTTGGCCGCAGATTTTGCCGCTTCCCGCGCATCACTTATAGAAGAAAGCATCTGGTCATGCGCTGCAATGGAGTCGATCACCTCCAGCAGGCGGGTCTTCTGGACGTCCTCCTCGTCCTCTTCCAGTTCCTCTTCCTCAATCTCCTTGCTGATTTCCGAAGGGGTAATCTGAAATTTCCGCAGCCGCTCACCCAGTGACAAAACTTCCTTGACCGTGATCGGGGTGTTGAGAATGACGCCGGCCACATCCCGTTCACCATCTTCGATACGCTTGGCGATTTCAACTTCCCCTTCCCGGGTCAGGAGAGATACCGATCCCATCTCGCGCAGATACATGCGTACCGGATCGCTGGTGCGGCCGATTGATCCCGGCTCGAATTCAACCTCTTCCGACTCGCTTTCGGCCTCTTCGTCATCATCAAGGTCGCTTTTCATCTTGGGGATCTTGATCTTCTGCGCCGAATCGACGATCTCGATATCCAGATCACCGAACATTCCCATCACATCATCAATCTGGTCGGTGGCGATGTCGGGAGGGAGAATGTCATTGACCTCGTCAAAGGTGAGAAACCCTTTTTCCTTGCCGATGTCGATCAGCTGTTTGACGTCGTCCAGATTCTTCTTTGCCATGTATTCACCTCGGTAGTGCTTCTATTCTTATAGTTTCGATTTCCGTGATCGCAGGCTGTCCGCCTGCTCCAGAAGCTGGCGGTACTCATCACTGCTGCTGTCCAGTGCCGCTAGTCGGGCAGCGATACCCTTGATAGATGACACCTGCTTTTTTTCCCTGCTGCGTGCGCACTGATCATACACCGATCGCCATTCGTTTTCGGCAACACGCATGTCCGATACCTGAATGCGTGACAGCAGCGAACGCTGCTCCCCGGTTTCAAGAGATTCCGCAAGATTGTCAGCTGCCCGCACGCTGCCGTTCTCAGCTTCCGCCGCAATCAGGTGCTGTGCCACTGCAAGATAATCATCGCTGAACAGAGAAGCAAGTCCGCACCGGACGGCCTCCTCCCGGGCTTCGGGATGGTCGAGCAGCAGAGACAGCAGTGTCTCCTGCGTCGGGTCTCCCGATGTCGGCCTGTTTTGCTGCTGATCCAGCGAATCGCGCGCGGTCAGCGACATACCCCCCAGGCGCTTGCGGAAGGCATGAACCGTAATCCCCAGCAGGCGGCAGACCTCCTTTTCATACAGGTCCCGTTCGACCGGATCGGCAATTTTGCGGTAACGGGGGATGATCTCATCAATTACCCGCACCTTGTTGTCAACACTGTCGGGTGGACGTTCTGCCAGCAGCGAGCGGACGAAAAACTCGAATGCCGGCCGCGCTGAGCGTTTCCGTTCTGCAAACTGTTCCACCGGATTCGAGCTGAGGAAACTGTCGGGATCATCACCCCCCGGCAGGGATATGACATACGCCGGCAGGCGCTGTTCCAGGAACAGTTCCATCGAGCGGATCGTGGCCTTTCTTCCGGCACCGTCGCTGTCAAACAACAGATATGCCCGTTCGGCGTGACGCTTGATCAGTACTGCGTGGGTTGCCGTCAAAGCCGTTCCGCAGGTCGCCACTGCATTGCGGATACCGGCGCGATAGAGTGCCAGATGGTCAAAATAGCCTTCAACGATTATGACTGCATTTTCAGTTCGGATGCCGGGCAGCGCCAGATCAAGACCGAACAGCACCGAACTTTTGTGGTAGAGCGGCGACTCGGGAGAGTTGATGTATTTGGGAAGCGAGTCGTCCAGCACCCGCCCCGCAAATGCTATTATCCGGCCTCTGGCATCGCTTATCGGGAAAATCAGCCGGTTTCTGAACAGGTCGTACCAGCCGCCATCACCTTTGCGGATCACGCCGAGAGTACCTGCAAGCTGCAGGTCGATGCCGTTGTTTTTCAGATGTCTGGCAAGCCCGTCACGTCGTTCGGGGGCAAATCCAAGCCGGTAGGCTTCTGCAATTTCACTGTCAACGCCGCGACGATCCAGATATTCTCGGGCCTGCGACCCTTCCTGGCCGTTTGTGAGAATCGCACGGTAATAGGCCGTCGTCAGATCGTTAATACGCTGAAACTGGAGCAGGTCATCCTGAGACTTTCGCTCGGCAGGGGTAAGCTGCCGCTCCTCAATTTCCACACCGGCCTTGCGGGCCATCAGTTTTACCGATTCGGGGAAACTGAGCCCTTCGATCTTCATCACGAAGGAGAACGCATTGCCCCCTGCGCCGCAGCCGAAGCAGTGAAATATTTCACGGGCCGGGTTTACGTTGAACGACGGTGTTTTTTCGCTGTGAAACGGACAGAGACCGAGAAAGTTGCTTCCTGATCGCCGCAGTTGCACATAGTCGGAAACAACCTCGACGATCGAAAGCCGTTCGGCAACCTCGCGAACTTTCTCTTCGGGAATCATGGCTTGCCGGTTGACGCAGAACGCCACCCGGAAAGGACGTGCTCACCGAGAGATGCCAGTCCGGTGGCCGTTTCCGACGAACTGACCCTCTGTTTTACCGTCTGCGGCATATAGTTCGACGTCATTGTGCTGAAAACCATGGAGAGCAGCAGAACTCCTTCTCCGGCTCCGAGCAGCAGGCCGCCGAAACGGTTGAGAGTACCCAGCATGACCAGCCGCAGAGCGGCTGTGATAACATTACCGATGATATGAGCACAGATTCCGGTCAGGAGCAGAATCAGAATAAACGCCAGAAAAGAGGCTATGTGGGCCGGTACGTGCAGAGTCCCTGCAATCGGCACTGCAAGCGACGGGTAGAACGTATATGCCAGCCATCCCCCCAGTACCAGGCCTGCCAGCGAAGAGGCTTCGTTTACCAGTCCCCGCACCAGCCCCTTGACGGCAAAAAAACTGACCACAGCAAGGATGGTGATATCGATACCGTTCATCGTGGCACCCTTGACACATCTACAAAGAAGGGGCCATCGCCATGAAAGCCCCCTGTACTGTGTAAGATGTACGCCAAATACGTTGCGTTCAGATTGAATTATGTTCAGGCAAGCTGCTTTTTGACTGTTTCGCTGACCAGTCTGCCATCTGCCCGTCCGGCGGTCAAAGGGGTGAGCGCTTTCATCACGCGACCCATGTCGCCGGGGCCTTGTGCGCCAATTTCAACAATTATACGGCTGACAAGCGCTGCAATTTCTTCCGGAGTCAACTGGGCGGGGAGAAAGCCGAGCAGAATGTTCAGTTCCGCTTCTTCCTTCGAGGCCAGTTCAGGCCTGTTTCCCTCCGTGTACATGCGGATTGATTCCCGGCGCTGTTTGAGCATCGACGAGATGACTTCAATGATCCCTTGATCGTCAAGCTCGCGCTGTACTTCGATCTCGCGGTTTTTCACAGCCGAACGAACCATGCGCACAACCGAAAGGCGCAGGTCATCCCGCGCCTTCATGGCTGCTTTCATCGCATCGTTCAACTGTCCTTTTAAAGTCATTCCTGCATCCTAATCCATCATTTTACGCTGTTTTTTAAGTGCGCGTTTGCGGGCGGCGATCGCTTTTTTCTTGCGCTTGATGCTTGGTTTTTCGAAATGTTCGCGCTTCCGTACCTCGGAAAGTATCCCCGCTTTTTCGCACTGTTTTTTGAACTTCTTCAGTGCCATTTCAAACGGCTCGCTATCCTTTATTTTTACTCCCGGCATCGGTAATCACCCCCCATCCGCTCAAAATACTGGTAGCCCAACGGGCCTCATAAAGAAAAATCAGAGTTGCGCACACTAGCACATCCCGCAACTTTGTCAACAACCAAATATATTCGCAGGCGGTAACCGGAACAGACGGCTGTGTGCTTCCGTTGGCGTGCCTTCGCACATAGGTGAATTACTCCTTGACACTACCCGGCCAGTTAGGCACATTCCCGCACGCAACTACCACGAAGAGTAAAGTGATGACTCCGATAGATGCCTTTGAACATAACCGCCGCGAGTACGGCCGTTTCTACGATCTGATTGATTTTGCGACTCCACAGCAACAGGAGGCCGCAACGGCGGAACGGGAGGAGCTGCTTCGCTGGCTCAGGGCTCATGCCGCCGTAGGCTGCGCCGGTACGAAAGTCGACTGCAACCGGCTCTCCCCTGGCTGCCGCAGCTGCTGTGACGGCGGCTGGTCCTGTCTGTTCATCACCGGCCGCTGCAACGGGCGCTGCTTCTACTGCCCCACGCCGCAGGACGATGGCGGCCCGCCGGTGACCAACGGCCTGGCTTTCGGCAGTCCGGATGAATACGCCGCCTACGTGGCTGAGTTTGGCTTCAATGGTGTCAGTATCAGCGGCGGAGAGCCGTTGATGGTTCCCGATGTTTCACTGGACTACCTGCGGGCGGTCCGCAAACGCTGCGGTAACAATGTTCACCTCTGGCTCTACACCAACGGTACGCTGCTGACAGCTGAGCTCTGCGCACGGCTGCGGGATGCAGGCCTGAACGAGATTCGCTTTGATCTTGGTGCTGTCAGGTACAACCTGAAAAAGCTGCGCCTGGCGGTGGGGGTGATTCCGACGGTGACGGTCGAAATTCCGGCAATTCCCGAGGACGAGGAGCTGTTGCGGAGCAAGCTGGTTGAGATGGAGCAGGCGGGAGTCGCTCACCTCAATCTGCACCAGATGCGCCTGACGCCGCACAACTTCGGGCCCCTGCTGGAACGGGGGTACACCTTCCTGCACGGCGATAAAGTGACGGTGCTGGAGTCGGAGCTCTCTGCCTTGCGGACGGTGCGTTACGGGCTTGAACAGGGGATTGATGTTCCGGTTAACTACTGTTCATTCCCCTATAAACGGCGCTTTCAGCACGCCGCTGCACGCCGCCGGGCGGCTGTGAGGCAGTGCAGGGATGGTGAGGTCGTCACGGAAGCCGGTTACCTGCGCACTCTGGAAGATAGGGGGTTGCATTACAGCGAAGCGGCTGTTATACAAAACCCTTCGTACCGTTTTCCCTTTGAAAAAATCGTGCTGGAGACGGGGCGTCCGTTGTACCTGGAACGCCGGCCGTTGACGCCGGTCACCGAACTGTCCGAAGCGGAACGGGAAGAACTGCTGGCTGGCACGCCGCCGGCCCGTTTCGCCCGCTTTGAACTGATCGAAGAGGGGTTGGCGGAATATTGCTGAGCTATGCCGGCTTGCGGCAGACCCGGATCAGCAGGTCACCCTCAAACAGCATCGGCTGGCGGCGGATGCCGGTCAACAGGCCGGAGACCGGCGCTGCCACCTTACTGATGACGTTGCCGTTGAAGCTGTCGTAGATGTAGCCAAGTTCCTGGCCCATACCAACCCATCTGCCGACCTGCTTGTCCGATACGAACATACCGGCCCGCTCGGCAAACACCCAGCTCGACTGCTCGCGGGTAAAGTAGAGTACATCTTCGTCTGACTCCGCCAGTTCCACCCCCTCAATGACGCCTATTCTTCCCAGGAATCCAACCAACCCGCGGAACACCTGCTGACAGTGCAACAGCTGGATCGAGCCGGCCTGGCCCACCTGCAGCAGGAAATTCTGTCCCGGCCAGAAGCTCCAGGCATACATCAGTGTGGTGGTGAAAACCGGGCTCTTCGAGCGTTCCATGACTGCCGGCAGGCCGAAAAAGCGTGCGTTCTGCCGCTCGTCAGAGCTGGGGTCGTAAATTCTGACCTGCGGGATTTCCTCGAAATAAAGATTCGAGCTGTGCAGATCGACGCGGTATTCCGCTTTTTTGGTCGCTTCCAGCACCGCGTGGGCAATGCGCTGGGTTGTCTCTCCGACGACGTTACCGGGAAACGTCCGGTTCAGGTCGGTACAATCAAAAGGCCACGAACGGCGCAGGGTATTGATCCCCAGCACGTTGGCGCCCGGGATGATCAACACCCGTTTGAGCAGCTTCAGTTTCGGATATTTTCCTGCTTCCACGGCCTGCAGGAAATCGGCCAGACGGGCCAGAATGTAAACGCCGTTGATCTCGTCACCATGCAGCCCGGCAACAAAAGCCGCCGCCGGGGATGCCGAAGCGGGCCCGATCTCATGACAGGGGATGTTAAAATCCTCCCGCAGCGGCGCCGTCATCAGCAGCAGGTCACGAACGCTCATCGTTTCTCTCTCTTTCTGGCCATCACCCGTGCAATCAGGGAACCTTCGTAGACCAGCGGATATTCGCGCAGCGTGAAGAGGATACCATCGACCGGCGAACGCACCTCCGCCAGAGTTTCGCCGCGCATGGCCGATACGATCGTGCCGAGCAGCTGTCCCCTGCGAACGTCGGTCCAGTGGGCAATCAGCGGAATAAAAATGCCCGATGTGGGGGCATTCAGGTAATGGACGTTGCTGTCATCTGCAATCATTGCAACATGGTCGGGAACCGGAATTTCAACATCCGCTGCCAGAATGCCCAGCTCCTTCCAGATGTTGAGGATGCCGACCATCAGTTGGCGGCAGTAATCGGGAGAAATGCGCATGCCGACACCCATCTCAACCACCAGACAGGGGGTGCCGATACTGTTGAGACTGTGGGCGATGGTTGCTTCGAGCACTGTTATGGCGCCGTGCAGCCAGATCAGGTCCAGGTTCAGATGATGGGCCAGAGGCACCAGCCGGTTGGCAAAATCGCAGTTGATCCGCACCTGCGGGATTTCACGCAGGTAGATGTTGCTGGCGTGGATGTCGATCACCAGCGCCGCCCCGCTCAGATTTGTGATGGCGGCATGGGCGATGCGCTTGGGGAGGTCGTCGCTTGGGGAACCGGGGAAATTGCGGTTCAGATCGGTATCGAAGACCGGAATAAAGCGAGTGAGCGTGTCAAGGCCCAGGGTGTTCATGGCCGGATAGAGTTCCACGCTGCCGAGCAGTCCGGCCGGGTTGTCGGCCGCCAGTTGCTCCAGCCAGGCCGCCAGCAGATGACAGACGTAGAGTCCCTCCAGTTCGTCTCCGTGGATACCGGCCACGATTGCGGCCCGAGGCCCATCGCCGCCGTGATAAATGGTGCGACGAATCTGCAGACGCTCATTGTAGGGCATTTCAAGGGAAAGAATGCTGGATGTGGAGATGGAGATTGCGGAAGGTTTCATCGGTGCGTCGTTGCCCCTGGCGGAAGAGAAGATGGTTTTCTGGATTACTGCTCGGATATATGCAGTGAAACCTGCGGCTGGCTCCCCTGAACGTCACCTTTAAAGCTGCCACGCTGCGGTGCGGCGTCCAGATAATCACGACCGCAGGCGACCGGTATGAACAGGCCGTTGGCCAGGATCTGCTGGGTGGCGTCAAAGCCGGTCCATCCCCGTCCGGGGAGCAGTATCTCTGTCCAGGCGTGGGTGGCAGGCTGAAACTGCTGCTCACGGTTCTCATCTGCCACCAGATAGCCCATCACATAGCGGGCCGGAACTTTCCACGACCTGACAATTGTAATCAGCAGGTGGGCGAAATCCTGGCAGACCCCCGCCCGCGATACCAGCACGTCGGCCAGGGTGGAGTGGACGCTGGTGATCCCCGGCTGGTATTTCAGGGTTTCTCCGATCCACTGCATTGCTTTTTTGATTGACTCCAGCAACTGGTGTCCCGCTTCATAACGAGGAAATTCAAGCGATTGGGCCAGAGAGTCCAGGGCAGGAGTGGCCGGCGAACGGCTCAGCACGAAATCGTGCAGTGACGGCGTTGCCCGCAGGGCGGTTCTGATCCAGTCGCGCTCGGCGGAGTGGGGCACCTCCTGATAGTCGAAGGGGTTGGTCAGTGTATTCTCGACCTCGGCCTGCACACGGGTCACAAGCCGGTGATGCGGTTTGATGATCTCGAATGCATGCACCCGGTTGCCGAAATAGTCGACGTGGCTGCGCAGTTCGGCATCGGGCTCGGTGGTGATGCGAAGGGAGACAAGGCTTTGGTGCTGATCTTCGCGAGGGGTCAGCCGCAGTTCGACATGATGTTCGCGGATAGGTGCCGGGTATTCCAGGACGGTTTCATGTTCGATAATGTAGCGCATGTCAGCTCTCTTCGGTGTAGACGTCCAGAAAATCCGCCTGGGTGGCCTGATTAAGGACTGAGACCGCCCTGAGGAACTCTTCCAGAAACTCATGCAGACCGGTTGTGAAGATCAGCTCCGCCGAGTTGTCAGACAGCATCCCCAGCAACCGTTCCAAAGCCTCGCGGGTGCGAGGCCTTTCTGTGCTGCCGGTGTTTATCAATGCCCGTCGCATCCGTTCAACGGTGTAGGCCAGCGAGCGGGGAAATTCCGTTTCGAAAATCGTAAACTCAACCACGTCAAGTGGGCGAAAACCGGCGTGGTACTTGCGTCGGAAGGCTTCGTAGCCGGAAAGCGATTTCAGCAGCGCGGCCCACTGGTAGTAATCAAGGGCTGAGCCGACCAGATTCAGGCTGGGGAGCAGCAGATGGTATTTGACATCCAGGATGCGGGCGGTCATGTCGGCCTGCTCCAGAAAGGTACCCAGACGGTAGAAACCGAAGGCTTCACCGCGCATCATGGTAGTAGAGGTCAAACCGCCGAAACGGGCGGTTTCGCTACGAACGTAGGAGAAGAAATGGCTTGACTTGAGCGGGTGCAGCGGACTTTTGAGACGCTGGTCGACGGTCAGCCATAACTCGTTGATCGCCTCCCACATCTCTTTCGAAATGCGGTCACGGGCGATGCGGGCGTTTTCACGAGCCAACCTCAGGCAGCTGCGAATGGAGTTGCCATTTGATTTTTCAGCGGCCATGAACTGCAGGACGCGTCCCTGTGTGATCTGGCCATCCCCATACAGCTCGGCGAAGGAGTCTTCGGCCAGCGTGATACTCAGCAACGGCCGCCACTTGTCGTTCTCCGACATGTCCTCTTCTGCTTCGAGCAGGTAGACCGTGTTGATGTCCATCAGACGGGCAGTGTCGCCAGCCCGCTGCAGATAGCGGGACATCCAGTAGATTGAATCGGCAATGCGGCTTAACATGACGATATTCCCCTCATTCCGCCAGCACCCAGGTGTCCTTGCTGCCGCCCCCCTGTGACGAATTGACTACCAGCGAGCCCTTGGTAAGCGCCACGCGAGTCAGGCCGCCCGGCACGACGTTGATCTCGTCACCGCAGATGATGTACGGACGCAGGTCGAGGTGCCGCGCCTCAAGTTCCCCGTCCATGTAGCAGATGTGTCGAGAGAGCTGCACCACCGGCTGGGCGATGTAGTTGCGCGGGTCTGCTTGAACCTTGGCGGCAAACTCCTTGCGCAGCGCCGGGGTGGATGCGGGGCCCATCAACATGCCGTAGCCGCCCGATTCGCTGACCGCCTTGACCACCATCCGCTCAAGATTATCGAGCACGTAGGCCCGCTCTTCGGGGTTAGTCATCTGATAGGTGGTCACGTTTTCCAGTATGGGAGCTTCGCTCAGGTAGTAGCGGATAATGTCAGGAACGTAGGGATAGACCGCCTTGTCGTCGGCAATGCCGTTACCGGGAGCGTTAACGATGGCTATGTTACCCGCCCGCCAGGCGTTGATAATGCCGGCCACTCCTAGCGATGAGTCTGAGCGGAACACAAGCGGATCGAGGAAGTCATCATCCACCCGCCGGTAGATCACGTCCACCTGTTGCAGGCCGGTGGTGGTTTTGAGGTAGACCTTGTCGTTGCGGGCTACCAGGTCGCGCCCTTCGGCCAGTTCAACCCCCATCTCTTTGGCCAGGAAGGTGTGCTCGAAATAGGCGGAGTTGTAAATGCCGGGAGTCAGCACGACGATTTCGGCCTGCTCCTTGCCGCGCGGCGACACTGAACGGAGCGCCTCCAGCAGCAGAGCGGGGTAGTGTTCAACGCGCCTGACACGATACTTGGCGAAGAACTCCGGCAGAATGCGGCGCTCGATGATCCTGTTCTCAATCATGTAGGAAACGCCGGAAGGTGTGCGGAGGTTGTCCTCCAGCACCAGAAACTTGCCGTCTTCATCACGGATGATGTCGATGCCGCTGATGTGGGTGTAAATGTCGTGCGGAGGATCGATCCCGACAATCTCGCGACGGAAGTCCTTCCCCTGGTAGATCAGCTCGGCCGGCACCACGTTATCCTTGAGGATCTTCTGGTCGTGATACAGATCCTTCAGGAAGAGATTCAGCGCCCGAACGCGCTGCTTGAGACCGCTTTCAATGATGCTCCACTCGCCGGCGGTGATGATACGCGGAATCAGGTCAAACGGCCAGATACGCTCGATCCCCTCATCGGAATCGCCATAGACCGTGAAGGTGACCCCTTCGGCGTGCAGGGCCAGTTGTGATTCATGCACCTTGGTCTCGAAGGCGTTCTGCCCCACCGACTGGATGTGTTCCCACAGCGGCCGATAGTGCTCGCGGGGAGTGAAACCATCGGTGTAGAACTCGTGGTAGGATATGCGGGGCTTATGGGGCGATGTGGCGAAGTCTGGCATAACCGTCTCGATGCTGGTGGAGTAGTGTGGAGTACAGCAATAAGAGCGCCAAAAATGACCTGCCCTGAATATTTAGGAAATCAGCGGCGTTATTGCTGTCCAACCGGTGCTACTTTAATTTCGAGCGGAAATTCTATACAGCGTCGGATAAAAAACAGGCAGCAATCACGAGAGTCGTGATGACCTCCGGACCATTATTTCTTCAGCTTGTGACAGAGCAGGCAGCGATTTTTGGCCGGATGTTTAGGGGGAAACGGCACCCCTTTTTCCTTATGGCACGGCTCGCAGAATACCTCAGCCCCCTTTTTGTCCGGCTTGTAAAAGGCCCGTTTGAACAGGGACGCATCAGGTGGAGGAGCGTTGCGGTAGGCGGTGTCGTAAACCACTTTATGCACGGCATCGCGGGGAACGGTAGTTGTTTTCTCCTTGCCGGAAATCAGGACGAATGTGCCAACCACCCCCACCACCAGGGCAATAAAAAACCAGTCGCGCGTATCAATTTTCATAATAAGTCGTTCCGTCTCAGTTTCAGTCCGATTGGATGAATGAAAAATAGATGATTACCCCGCCGATCAGCAGTCCGAATCCGACGAACGGCAACAGGGAATTAAAGGTCAACTCTTCGCCGGGGGCTGGCATGGCATAGCGCAGGATCACGATCAGGCCAAGTATTGAAAACAGTGACAGCAGGACAATCTTGGAGCGTTTGTACACGCCCAGAAAAAAAACGATCGTGACTGTTACAAGAACGGCCGGGTGGGTAAAAATCTGCTGCAGGGTCAGGGTCTGAATGGTTGCTATCAGATTACCCGTTTCAAAGGGGCGTAATATTTCGGTTGTCTTTTCAGCCAACTGCTGTTTGTCCATCTGGTGTACCGCCTGTCAAATGGTTTTGCGGCAGATAGTAGAGCATCACTTCCTCTCAGGCAAGAAAATTAAATACAGCAGGCCCGGTCAGCTCAGGAAATCCATGACCTTGTCCAGGAAGCCCTTTTTGAGCGGATGTGTTTCCTCACCGCCAATGCGGGCAAATTCCTCCAGCAGTTCCTTTTGCTTTTTGTTAAGGTTCGTCGGTGTTTCTATCCTGATGACAACCAACTGGTCACCGCGGCCGTACCCCTGAAGTGAGGGAATGCCTTTGCCTTTCAGGCGATAGATTTTGCCGGACTGGGTGCCGTCGGGGATTTTCATGGCCACTTTCCCTTCCAGTGTCGGCACTTCCAGCTCGCACCCCAGGGCGGCTTGAACAAAGCTGATCGGGATCTCGCAGATGACGTTGTTCTCCTCCCGCTGAAAAAGGGCATGGTCCCTGACGTTGATGCCGACGTACAGATCGCCGTTAGGGCCGCCTTTCCCCTGCCCCCCTTCGCCGGACAGTTTCAGGCGCGATCCGGTCTCCACACCTGCAGGCACTTTGACAGAAAGGGTCTTGGTGTCCTTGACGCTCCCTTTGCCGCGGCAGTCGGAACAGGGATCGTCGACAATTTTCCCTTCGCCGCTGCACTGGCCGCAGGTCTTGCTGACGCTGAAGAACCCCTGCTGGTAGCGAACCTGGCCGGCTCCCCGGCAGGTCGGGCAGGTTTTGGGATCGGTGCCCGGTTTTGCGCCGGAACCGTTGCAGGTAGCACAGCGCTTGGCGTAGGGGATGTCGATTTTGTTCTCAACGCCGAAAGCGGCCTCCTCGAAACTGATCTCCATGTTGTAGAGCAGATCATCGCCGCGTTTCCCCTGGCTACGGCCCCGGCCGCCACCTGCTCCACCGAAGATGTCGCCGAAAATGTCACCAAAAATGTCACCAAAAGGGGAACCAGCTCCAAAACCGCTAAAACCGCCGGAAAAGCTGCCATTGCCTGAGACACCGGCATGGCCGAACTGATCATACTGGGCACGCTTCTGGGCGTCGGAGAGTATTTCGTAGGCCTCGGAGGCCTCCTTGAAATGCTCCTCAGCTACTTTGTCACCCGGATTTTTGTCAGGGTGGAACTGAATGGCAACTTTTCTGAAGGCTTTTTTGATCTCGGTTTCCGAGGCGTTGCGGTTGACCCCCAGCACCTCGTAATAATCACGCTTTTCGCCGTTCGACACGATGATTGTCCTTTAGTTCATAAAATACATAGAGGGGCGGGTGTGAAACCCGCCCCTTGCAGTGTCTAGATCCGATGGAGACAGACAGCTTATTTCTTCTCTTCTTTGACCTCTTCAAAGTCGGCATCCACAACCTTGTCGTCTTTCGGCTTTGCTCCACCAGCATGGTCAGCGCCACCGGCAGCAGCTCCGCC
>Ga0194061_1000320_pt1 | contig 29440 bp, 23 predicted proteins | sample SepL2221m_MetaG_FD_163423 | JGI IMG/M metagenome (GOLD analysis project Ga0194061, IMG submission 163423) | Anoxic zone freshwater microbial communities from boreal shield lake in IISD Experimental Lakes Area, Ontario, Canada - Sep2016-L224-21m | ecosystem: Environmental > Aquatic > Freshwater >... | reverse complement strand
TTATTGCTGTATAACCAAGAATGCCCCATAAAAGTTCGCTTAAATATCAACAGTTGCAACCAATTCTTTTTCAACGTGAGTTGCAACAATATCAGCTTACTTTGTTCACTAATGTTTGTATATTGGTTGGACTGACGGCGATCGGGACATTAGGCTATCATCTGATCGAAGGTTGGAGTTGGTTTGACGCGCTCTACATGACGATCATTACCCTTGCGACAATTGGTTATGGTGAAACCAATCCTTTGCATCTGGAAGGGCGTGTTTTTACATTATTGTTGATCGTGCTTGGGGTTTTGAGTATCAGTTACATTGCCGCACAGTTTACCGCCGCGATCGCTAATGGACATATCTACAATATTTTTCAAGCGAGGCAGCATCGAAAAGTTATGGAGTCTTTAGATAAACATTACATTGTGTGTGGATTTGGGCGCACGGGGCGACAGGTAACATCGGAATTTGCAGCCGAGGGGAGTATTAGCTTTGTGGTGATTGATAGCGATCCTGCGGCGATCGAACAGGCTGAGCTTGCGGGTTATCCTGCTTTACAAGGGGATGCGGCTCTCGATAATACTCTGCTACTGGCGGGAATCGAGAGGGCGGTCTGTATTGTAGCGGCGCTACCATCGGATGCGGAAAATCTCTATACAGTGTTGTCAGCGAAGACTTTAAATCCTGAAATCAGGGCGATCGCTAGGGCAAGTACGGAAGAGTCAATGCAAAAATTGCGTCGTGGCGGAGCCGACGAGGTGATCTCGCCCTACATTACAGGTGGTAAGCGGATGGCAGCAGTTGCTCTGCGTCCACAGGTGATGGATTTTGTGGATGGAATCATTGCTGGGGCAAATCGCTCGTTTTATATTGAAGAATATCGGATTGATGATTCTAGTTATATTGGCACTTCCTTAAAACAGGCAAGTTTGCGATCACAGACAGGCGCGTTGGTTTTAGCAATCAGGCGGGCGGATGGTGATGTAATTGCGGGTCCTGATGGTAATACTGAGATTTTGCAAGGTGATGTCTTGATCTCAATGGGAACACCTGAGCAATTAAGGGCGCTCAATCAGTTACTTAGTCCTATTTCTAAAAAGCAAAATATTTTGCGCCTGCCGCGTACTAAGTAGCTGAGGATCAAGAGTTTAAACAAGTGGTACAAAGGGCTACCGTGTACACACAAGTCTAAATTTCTTAAATACCCTGCAATAAATTGCGGGCTGAAAGCTAAAACCCGTTGAAACGGGTTAAACCTCAGGAATTAGTCAGTTTTAACTGACTTTAGCTTTGAGCCAAGAACTTTAGTTCTTGGCTCTCGCAACTTGTGTGTACACGGTAGTACAATGGAGGTAGACAGTCGTGAGGTCTGACCTTTTCGGATCGCGGAAGCTTGGTCTTCCCTCGACTGATTTTAATTTTAAGGGTTCTTTGTGGCGGGTGATTTAGAACCTTGTTTAAATCTCCATCTCGAACTATTCAAACTGCGATCGCCTTAGCCATCAATGCAGAATTTAAACTTTTGATAGATTCTCAAGAAATAGCTTTAGAGATTTGCTATCCCAAATATGGTGTCCATTACTCATCGGTGATCGCTTTGGCAATTTCCCATCGATTGGGGATTGAAGCAATTCAAATTGCGAAAAAAATAGCTAAAAAAGCGGTATTTCCACAATGGCAAATCCAAGCATTTGGCAAAGGTTGGCTCAATATTTCTCTGAGTAATCAATTTATGATTGAGAACTTATCGATTTTGGTGGATTGGCAAATTGAAGGAATGGATAATTGCGATGGATTTTGGCAAAAACGCAATATGGCAATAAGTCCTAATTCCCCCGAACCAATCTTGCAATATGCTTATGCTCGCTGCTGTGCATTAATTAGACTAGCCCATCGAGAAAATTTGTGTTGTTCGCAACCTGAAGTAATTGAAAAAATGGAATCTGTGGAAATTAGCTTGTTGATGCAAATTTTGGCGATCGCTGATTATTTGGAAAATGAAAATATTTTGACTTCAACTAGACAAATAAATAGACAGAAATTATCGCGATCGCTAGCGGTAGCTTTTTTACAGTTTTACAATCGCTGTCGCATATTTGGAGTTGATCACGCAGCTAGACATAGGCGAATGTTGCTACTTAGAATTACTCAAAAGTTTTTAGTAGCGATCGCTCCTTCTGACATTAATTATGCAATGTATCTCTAAGCAATAATCGGTGCAGTGATAATCGGTGATTCTTGCTGACTCTTACTACAAAATCAACATGGCATCTCCAAAGGAGTAAAAGCGATATTCTTTAGCGATCGCCTCTTGGTATATTGACATCAACGATTTGCGTCCATCTTTGCCTAAAAACGAAGCCACCATCATTAATAAAGTTGACTTAGGTAAATGAAAATTTGTGACCATCGCATCGATCACTTTCCATTCATAACTAGGATAAATCATCAAATTAGTTTTGCCCTTAAAAGCTTGAAAATTCGCACTTTCTAGCGATCGCGCCACCGTACTACCGACAGCAATCACCCGCCCACCTCGCGTTTTAGTTTCTTTGATTTTAGCGATCGCTTCTTCACTCACTTCACACCACTCGTTATGCATGACATGTTGGGTAATGTCCTCCGTCTCCACAGGGCGAAATGTACCGATGCCCACATGCAAAGTTACAAAGGCTTTATCAATCCCCTTATCTTGCAATTTTTGGAATAGCTCATCCGTAAAATGTAGCCCCGCCGTTGGAGCTGCGATCGCCCCTGCAATCTTGGCATAAATGGTTTGATAACGTGATGCATCCGTATGCGAATCTGTGACATAGGGGGGCAAAGGCACTGTACCTAGCTGCTCGATGAGAACGTCAAGGTTTGCACCCACAGGAATATGAAATTGTAATTCTCGCGCCCTTGTGGTTTCTTCAATGCCCTCGACTGTGGCTCTAACATTTTCAGCAAAGATAATCGTGCTACCAATTGGCAATCGCTTTCCTGGTTTCACTAGCGCTAGCCAGCGATCATTTCCCATTGGCTCCATTAATAAAATTTCCACAGGCACACCTGCGGGCTTGTGACCATACATGCGGGCGGGGATAACCTTGGTGTTATTAAAAACTAACAAATCCCCTGATTCCAAAAAAGTTGGGAGATCGTAAAAGTGGTGATGGGTCAAATTGCAATTATCGGTGCGATCGCGATCAATGACTAGTAGCCGTGATGTATCCCTTGGTGTAACTGGATCTTGTGCAATGCGATCGCTTGGCAATTCATAGTCATATCCACTCAACGCATAGTCAAGCTCTAGTTCGGGCGTAGGCGATGAAGTCATAGAAGGATCACAGAATAGTCGCGTTTTAGGAAAATTATCACTACTTACACATTTGCAGCGCTTTCTTAAGTTTTTGATAAAAAGTGACTCATTTACAAAAAAATATAAGAAATGTTATATACCAATCGCGAAAACAGTGGTATACAGATGGCAGAAGCCACAAATGCGCCACAAATGTGGCGATAGCTGTCTTCATCCATGAATATTTAACGAGAAGCTTATGCAATACTTAATGACCGATCTTCACCAACGCTTTATTGGTGCATTGAACTACAACAAACCATTGTCTGTTGGCGACGTGTTTCGTGCGGACAACACCAAATCCTATACGGTGGTTAGCATTAACGCTACTCGTAACCAGAGTAAGGATGTGAAGTCTGTCACTGTGATTCCTGTGCGCGAACCTGTCGCCGCCCATTAAATGTGTTTAGCTATCGCTTAGATGGTGACTCAAGCAATCCTGTAATTTTGTTTTTACATGGATTTATGGGCGATCGCTATGAGTTCCAATCCGCGATCGCAAATTTATCTCAGCAGTTTTATTGTGTAGCGATCGATTTACCATCACATGGTCAAACCGATCTAACTAACCAAGGTACAGATCAATTTACTTATCAAGATAGCTGCTACAGCCAAAATAGTTGCTACACAATAGAGTTCACTGCGAGATTAATTGTTAAGTTTTTAGAATTACTACATATAGAGCGCTGCTTTTTAGTGGGTTACTCAATGGGTGGGAGAGTGGCGCTATATTTGGCGATCAATTTTCCTAAATATTTTCGTAAAGTTGTTTTGGAATCTACATCCGCAGGTTTGCGAACAGATATAGAAAGAAGCGATCGCTTAGCTAAGGATCGACAACTAGCGGATAAATTAGAAAATTTAGAAGCTGGTGACTTTCGGTTATTTCTAGAAAATTGGTATCAACAAAAAATATTCGGTAATTTGCGATCGCATTCCAATTTCCCACAATTGTTAGTGCAGAGGTTACAAAATTCCCCAATTGAATTAGCTAAATCTCTGCGCTATCTCGGTACGGGAAGACAACCATCATTATGGGAAAAGTTACCAGAAACCGAGATTTCTTTGCTTTTACTGGTTGGTGAGTTGGATGCTAAGTTTGTCCAAATCAATCAACAAATGGCGCAATTATCTAAATTTTTGCAGTTGGAGATAATTCCCAATTGTGGTCACAATATTCATTTTGAGAATCCAGATATCTTCATAGAGAAGGTTCAAACTTTTTTAGAAACCATTTAAAAATTGTCTAAGTAGGTGGACTTAATTAATTGTTAGGTAGTGGAACAGGCTTCTAGCCTGTTGACGGGCAAGATGCCCGTCGCCACCTCAAAAAGAGAACAAAGAAAGATTAGAGATTCTTAAGAGATCCCTCTCAATCCACCTTAAAAAGGGGGAAGAAGAAAATATCAAGATCTTTTTCCCTCTTTCGTAAGGTGAGGGGCTTAAAACCTAACTGCGATCCGAAAACCTGTGGTGCGATCGCCTTGATTTGCGGCATTTTGACCACGTCTCGCTGAGCGACAATAATGAGCAGGGTCGCGCCATGAGCCGCCGCGCACAACCCGACAACTGCGATCGCCACCATCAGTCCATGCCGAACCATCCCTTGGCAGTAAATCATAATCATCATGCCAAATATCCTCACACCATTCCCCCACATTCCCATGCAGATCATGCAACCCAAATCCATTCGCAGGAAATGTACCAACTTCAGTTGTGGTGTTATTAGCTGTCCCTTGCGACGCATAGAGATAGGGATTTGCAGCATTGTAATTAGCCAATGCAGGAGTAATCGTTTCCCCAAAGCTAAAAGGAGTCAGCGTTCCCGCTCGACAGGCATATTCCCATTCCGATTCACTAGGTAATCGATAGGGCTTACCAGTCCGTTCCCTTAATTTTTGACAAAACTCCTGCACATCAACCCAAGATACATTTTCCACAGGGCGATCGCCATTGCCGATAAATATAGCAGGATTATTATCCATTAATACTTTCCATTGCCTTTGCGTAATCGGAAACCGCGACATAAAGAACGCAGGAATATTGACTAAATGGCGCGGAGTTTCACTCAGATCATGTTCTGCTTCACTAATGGGTGAACCGATTTGGAACTTGCCTGCGGGAATATAGACCATATCTATACCAATCGATTTACCTTGGACATTCCCTAAAATCTCTAGGTAAAACCGTCCAATTTTGTGTTTATTGTGAATCTGCAATTGCGCCTTCGCAAATTTGCCAATTCCAACTCGATTGATGGTAATTGTTGCCGTCTCAAATGAAAATTGGTTTAGCGGTGGCGCGATCGCTATTACTAGCGATGGATTGGGTGTAGAAATGGGTGTGATATTTGTTTTGGCGATCGCTCTTTGCCGAAAGGTTTGACCAAAGGCTTGACCAGAGGTTCGGGCAAATCTGGGAGTATAGGCTTGAGATGGAACTGCATTTTTGAGATCTTGTAACACCGCTTGAGCCGTTTGATAGCGCTGACTGGGAGCCAACATCACCATGCGATCGAGAATCGCTCCTAGTTCATGACTAATAGAACGATTAATAGAACTATTACTTAAAAAATCGCGCCATAGCCATCTTCCATCCATATCTATCAGATCCGATGGTGCAATGTCAGTTAACAGATGCAAACAAGTCACACCGAGACTGTAGAGATCACTCGCAAAAATTGCCTTACCTCGCGCCTGTTCAGGCGCAACATAGGCGGCACTGCCAATGCGCGTTCCCACCTCCATCATCGCCGCCGCCGTCACAAATTTTGCTGCACCAAAATCCACTAACACATGACTCCCCACATTCCCTGAACCAGCATTAAGCAGCGATCGCCGCCGAATGATATTTTCTGGCTTAATATCACGATGGATAACATGGCGATCGTGGATATATTCCAAAATTGCTAATAAATCACCTAACAACATCCTGATTTTTGCTTCACTAAAAGCCCCCTGTTCCCTTAGTTCTTTCAGCAAATCCTGTCCATCGATGAATTCTTGAATCAGATATTGCCGACCATCCAGTTCCAAATTCGCAAACAAAGTGGGGATTTGCGGATGTTTACCCAAATCATCAAGGCGAATTGCTTCCTGTTGAAATAGTTCAGAGGCTTTTGTTGCGCTACTGAGGTCAGCAGGAAAAAACTGCTTGATCACACAACTTGGCTGTGAAGGAAGAGCTTCATCTATCCCAATAAAAGTTCTGCCAAAACCACCTTGTCCGAGTATTTGCAAAGCCCGATAGCGATCGCCTATTTTTAACTTGGAGCCACATTGTAAGCAAAAAATTAATTTCGGTGATTGATCGGGATTGCGATAATTGCAGTTAGGATTGAGACATTGACTCATAAAATAATTAATTCATGATTATCGCTATTGATCGGGAATCTTATCCATTTTAGCAAAACCAACCACTTGCATTTTGCCATCGGTTAATTCCAGTTTGAGAACTCTAGCAGTGATCCCCTTACTTTCTAATTGACGCAGATTTAACACCTTATTTAAGCCTTGAGTAAAAGCCTTCGCAATTCTGTCTGGTACAGGCGTTCCTTCTAATTCAATAATCGGATTGAGAATTTCTAATCTTGTACCACCAATAGTTTTTAGATCAGCCTTGATGGAAACATTCAGTTTTGTCGGTTTGGGCTTAACAGGTGTCGGTTGAGATTGCAAAGTGGCGGCTAAGCGAATGCGATCGCCTTCTAAAAAAGTCACTTCTGGATTAACCAAATCGAGAATTTCACTGTTCTTTCCTGAACCCGTAATGTCGATACTTAGATTTTTAAAGGAAGATTGAATCGTTGGTGATCGCAAAGCCGTATTAATATCATCGGCTCTTAGCACCACCCGCACCGCCGCCTGTAGGGGACGGCGCAAAACAATTTTCCCTGACTGCAAAACCGTAGGATCGATACTAATTGGATCAGTTTCAAGATCGATTTCATCGATCCGCAGAAAATCCAAAATATATACCCCACGTCCTGCTACGCGAATGCGATCGACATTTCCCAACAAAATTTGATAATTTGGCGCATTATCAACCCGCACTTCCAGTACATCAGCCCGCACAATCTGACCGCGCAAAAAATCCGTAGCAATGCGATCGATCGCTATCCCTGGTGCGCCCGCTATGCCTAAAACCGTTGTGAGTAAACCAGCAAATAATTCCATGACGCACAGATGATTGTCTCTGTCATCATATAGCAAGTCAAAGCAAGTTAGGAGATAAAAACTTATGCAAATTCGGTTGGCTATAGAAGCAGATTTATCCGCAATTGTTGATATTTATAACGCTGCTATTCCCACTCGTCTCGCTACTGCCGACCTCGAACCAATCACAGTCGAGAGTCGCCGTCCTTGGTTTCGATCGCATGGTGATCGCTATCCCGTCTGGGTAATCACTGATCGACTCCCAAATTCTCCCTCATTGTTAAGGGGGGCTGGGGGGGATCAAACCAACGATCAAACTGACCATTATCAAAATCAACAAATCATGGGCTGGCTAAGTCTGCAAATGTTTTATGGTCGCCCCGCCTATCACAAAACCGCCGAAGTCAGTATTTATATCGCGCCAGATTATCAGGGCAGAGGGCTAGGTAAAAAGTTACTCGATCAAGCGATCGCTAATTGTTCTAAGCTCGATATTTCTAAATTAGTCGGTTTTGTCTTTGCCCATAATGCCGCTAGTTGTCGTTTATTTAAAAGTTTTGGCTTTGAGGAATGGGGATTTCTACCCCAAATTGCGGAATTGGACGGACAAGAGCAAAGTTTAATTATTCTCGGTAAGAAAATTAATTCTTTTTGAGATTGTTTTGTACAATGAATCTATTACAGCGCCTTAGTCTCATCGAGCAATTTTATGAAAATTCTGCATGGTACTTGGATTCCTGAACATGGTAGTGAGTTTATCCAAACTGGCAATTTTTATATTTGGATAGAAACGACTGCGACTAAGGCGATCGCCTCGACTAAACGCAAATCATCAGCGAAAGCCTCCAAATCGACAAAAGTATCTGAGACTTTATCTGAGACTTTATCCACAAAACATCCTGCGAGTCTCGCGGAACGAGAACTAAAGTCATTTCTATTCAACGAGCTAGCGATTAGAGATGAGCTTTTGCAAGAAAATAATGGGCAGAAATACGGTGCTAACAAGGCGGTGTTCCCAAAATATTTTTTACTGCCCACAAGTGGCAGTCAGCCATTGCCATCTCTAGAATCAGCAAGATATTTAGAGCTAGATAGTCCTGAAGACTTTGACCTCCAGTACTGGCAAATCGACTGTTATCAAGTGACTACACCTGTCAAAATCAGTGGCTACAACTACCGCCGCGCCATTAACATTGTCAAATTGCTGAATGATTTACATTTCATCGCGATTAATAATCTTGCTGAGGTGCAATTAGGTTCGGATTTACTGTTTTGGTATCACTACACCCAAGCCTTTAAACAGATTATTCTCAAGGATCAATATATTCCAGCCTTTAAATATCGAGAACTTGAAGTTAACGCGGCTAAATCCACGAAAACCACTGCAAAAACTGCCACAAAATCCACTGCGAAATCCACCGCAAAATCTAAAAAAGAAATCATTCAAGCACCAAAATTCGAGATTTATCCAGCTTGGGAGATTGTTTCTGAGAATTATGAACAGGAGTTACAGCAATATGTGGAATATATGCCCCTAGCCTGTGTCGCAGGATTTAGCGAACCTGCGGGACAACCATTATTTGGCGATCGCCTCACACTGCTACAACATTTCTCAGAATCATTGCTACATAGCATCCTCACCAATACGCCATCGACAGCCCAATTTGACAAGCAAGTATGTGAGTCGTTATTACAAAAATGTCTTAATTTTTCCGATAATCATTTTACCGATTCGATGATTGCTAATGATGCAGCATTAGCACAATATCAGCAATGGCAAGGATGGCAGCAAAAAATTAGGCGCACTCAGTCAGATTCCGCTTTCTATCTCTGCTTCCAACTCCAAGCCCCGATCACAGAAGCAGAATCTTGGCAACTGCAATTTCAAGTCGCTCCGAAACAAGATCCTTCGCTCAAATTGCCTCTGGCTGATTATTGGAGCATGACAGCAACGAAAAAGAAAGGAATGGAAAAGCAGTTTGGCAAAGAGTTTGAACAAAATCTATTGCTAAATCTGGGCTATGCCGCCCGAATTTATAATCCAGTTTGGGAAGGATTAGAAACCGATCGCCCAATTGGTTTAGCACTTGATCTCGATCAAGCCTTTGAATTTCTGAAAGAATCAGCTTGGATTTTAGAAGATGCTGGTTACAAAGTCGTTGTGCCAGCTTGGTGGACACCTGTGGGACGACGCAGGGCAAAAATGCGCTTGAAAGGATCGGGTAAAAAAGTATCTAGCAGCAAGACACAAGCCAAGAGTTACTTTGGTTTCGATCAACTGGTGGAATATGAGTATGAATTAGCGATCGGTGATGAAACTATATCCTTGGAAGAATGGGAACAACTAGTAAACGCAAAATCGCCATTAGTTAAGTTTCGCGGTGAGTGGATGGAACTCGATCGCGACAAAATGCAAGAGATGCTTACCTTCTGGCAACAGCAAGGACAGGGTAAAACCGAAATGAGTCTGATTGACTTAATGAAGTTAACCGCCACCGATCCTGATTGGGAAATCGATCACGAAAGTTCCCTTGCTGAGATGCTTTCCAAGTTGCAAGATAAGCAGCAATTTGAGCCAGTGGATAATCCACCGCAACTGAATGGCACTTTGCGCGAATATCAAAGACGCGGTGTCGCTTGGTTGCAATATCTGGAAAATCTCGGCTTAAATGGTTGTCTCGCCGACGACATGGGCTTGGGTAAGACCGTGCAGATTATTGCAAGATTAGTGAATGAGAGAGCCGAACATAATTCATTTCCAGAAAATTCTAAAACTAAGAAGATCGTCAAAACCACCAAAGGCAAGAAAACTGCGGATTTTATTGATGGAGACTCAGATGTCATTCTCACCCCAACGCTGCTGATTGCCCCCACTTCTGTCGTTGGCAATTGGCAAAAAGAGATTGAGAAGTTTGCGCCACACTTACGAGCGATCGTCCATCATGGTAGCGATCGAATTCAAGACACGAAAGCTTTTCAAGAGATCTGCCAAACCCAAGATTTGATTATCACTTCCTTCACGCTGATTCGCAAAGATGAAGCCATGTTTAGCGCCATAAATTGGCATCGGATTGTGATTGATGAAGCGCAAAATATCAAAAATCCCAAAGCAGCTCAAACCAAAGCCATCCTCAAACTCGAAGCCAAGCACCGCCTCGCCCTCACTGGTACACCCGTAGAAAATCGATTATTAGACTTGTGGTCAATTTTCAACTTCCTAAACCCTGGGTATTTGGGTAAAGAAGCTCAGTTTAAAAAATCCTTTGAAACTCCAATTCAAAAAAATAACGATCAGATTCAAGCAGGTGTTCTCAAGAAATTAGTCGAGCCATTCATTTTACGGCGCGTCAAAACTGATCAATCGATTATCAAGGATTTACCCGATAAAATTGAACAAAAGCTCTATACCAATCTCACCAAGGAGCAAGCCTCGCTCTATGAAGCAGTGGTACGCGATGTCGAGAAACAACTCAATGAAGTAGAAGGGATTCAGCGTAAGGGCTTGATTCTTTCGACATTGCTCAAACTCAAGCAAATCTGTAATCATCCCCGCCAATTTTTGCAAGATGGTAGCGACTTCACAACCGAGCGATCGCACAAACTTAGTCGTCTATCAGAAATGATCGAAGAAGCCGTTTCCGAAGGAGAAAGTATTTTAGTCTTCACCCAATTCACCGAAATCGGTGAAGCACTGGAAAAATACGTCCGTCAAAAGCTGCATTACAACACCTACTACATTCACGGTGGCACAAATCGCGATAAACGGGAACGGATGATTACGGAGTTTCAAGATCCTGAAACGGAGCCTTCGGTATTCATTCTCTCACTCAAGGCTGGCGGTGTCGGCATCACGCTCACCAAAGCAAATCACGTTTTCCACTTCGATCGCTGGTGGAATCCCGCCGTTGAAGACCAAGCCACCGATCGCGCCTTTCGGATCGGTCAAAAGAAAAATGTCTTTGTCCATAAATTCATCACCATCGGTTCCCTAGAGGAGCGCATCGATCAAATGATTGAAGACAAAAAGAAACTGGCTGGTGCGATCGTTGGTGCAGATGAGTCTTGGCTTACGGAGCTAGACAACGACAAGTTCAAGCAGCTTATTGCTTTAAATAAGAGCGCAATTATGGATTAAATTTTTGATCTTAGCTTACTAGATCATCACCTGTGGCGATCGCCAACTCCTGTAATCGCTCCTGTTGATCCTTAGAAATACAACTTTGAATTACTTCCTCAATGTCACCTTCCAAAATCGGCGGCAACGTAAAATTCTGTCCTAAACGATGCTCAGTTAAGCGACTATCTTTGTAATTGTAAGTACGAATCTTTTCAGAACGAGAACCCGTACCCACCTGAGATTTACGCATTGAGGAAACCGCATCCTGTTGTTCGCGTAGCTTAATTTCATAGAGCTTAGCTCGCAAAATCTGCATTGCTCGCTCTTTGTTTTGTAACTGCGATCGCTCCTCAGTGCAAAAAATTCTAATCCCTGTCGGTTTGTGAAATAGATCGGCAGCCGTCTCCACCTTGTTGACGTTTTGACCACCAGCACCACCCGATCGCGCCGTGGACATTTCAATATCTTTGGGATCGATATGAATCTCAACCGCGTCAACTTCAGGCATAATTGCCACTGTCGCCGTAGATGTATGCACTCGTCCCTGAGATTCGGTCGCAGGTACACGCTGCACACGATGCACACCCGACTCGAATTTGAGTTTGCTATAAACGCGATCGCCCTGCACTTCAATAATCGCTTCTTTGAAGCCACCCATTTCCGCGAGAGTTTCACTGAGCATCTTTACCCGCCAGCCTTGACGTTCAGCATAGCGTGTATACAGCCGTACCAAGTCACCAGCCCAGATTCCCGCCTCATCGCCACCCGTACCTGCACGAATTTCCAACATGATGTTTTTATCATCATTGGGATCTTGTGGCAGAAGCAGGATTTGCAACTTCTTTTCTAGTTCCGTCAAAGTGGTTGATAACTCATCAACCTCCATTGCCGCCATCTCCTTCAGTTCTGGATCATCAGATTCTTTCAGAATTTGTTGCGACTCCACAAAGTCCTGTTCCGCTTTCCGAAACGACTCATAGGTGATGACTGTCTCTTCCAATGAAGCACGCACCTTGGCAATGCGCTGAAACTCGCCATGATCGGTCGCCACGTCAGGATCACCCATCCGACGAGTCAGTTCATTGAAGGTTTGTTCAACCGATTGAAGTTTCTTAATTAAATAAGGAGCAGGCATGGATTTGAAAATATCGCAAGTGAACGCAAAAAACTAGAAAATCATCCGAAGTCGCTATACTTGGCTTTCCACAGAAGCATTCTCGTCAAACATGCCGTACTTACGCAAGAAGCGCTCTACACGACCTTCAGTATCAATAATCTTTTGTGTGCCTGTATAGAAAGGGTGATTACCCGACCATACATCAACATTAATCTCAGGATGGGTAGATCCAATTGTTGCTACCACTTCACCGTTGCAAACAACTTTTGCTTCGGGATACCACTTCGGGTGAATTCCAGCTTTAGGCATAGTCTTAGCTATAAAAAATCAAAAATTAAGCTTTACTAGACTAGCATAGAATTATCCAAAAGTTATACAAATAAGCAAAGACGATTTACCATCTCTTAATTTTTTGAGTTTAAGCAAGACTTTCAAGGCGCTCAATCCAACTGTTAAATATTGGACATTCGCGGCGAATAGTTTCTAAGTCGATATCTAGAGCCACTAATGAGCCATGTAAAACCTTATCGTACTGACGAATCCGCTTAGAGGGTGCTGTCGTATATCCATCATTAATATGCTCAGGGGACTTAAACCCGCAGCGAATCTTCTTCAGATTAACGACTAATTGAGGATCATCACACCAGTTTGCAAAAGCTTCGGGTTCACTGAACAACAAACCTTCAAACTCATGAATCATCAGGTTGGCAATGAAATTTGATGCCACAATATCATCCTGAAAGGATTGCTGAATTATCTTTGCTTTCTCAACTGACGCTAAACCTTTAGGCATGACTAATTTTGGGAAATCTGTCGGTAATCCATAAAAATCGATCAGTGTCGTTACCCACGCATTAGGATCTTCCTTGCATTTTTTCTCAACCTGATTTTTAAGCTTCCCATAGGTCGATAGCCCACCTTTACCAATTTTACTGGTACGCAAAATAATTGGATTGACCCAAATATCTAGTTGAGCAAAATGGTTCGCTAACAGTTCGCGCACAAAGGTTTCTTCTGTCTGTCCCTCACAAAAAATATAAACTCTAATCATCGCGATGGTCTACCACCTAACAGATTTTTTTGCCATAGTTCACCTAAAGAGTATTCTTCTAGCCAGTCAGCTAAAGCATATTCATCAAGACGGTGGAGATGGGTTGCACCTTCGATGCGATCGCACACAATTACATCAGATGCATCGAACTCATTCAGTAGTGCTACTGACTGTGTAGAAACTATGACTTGCTTAGATTTAGCTGTAGAACGCAGCAGTGAAGCCAGAACATTAATGGCATAGGGATGTAAACCCAATTCTGGCTCATCGATCAAAATCATTTCAGGTTGCTTATCCTCTGGCTGCATCAACACAGTTGCAAGGCAAATAAACCGCAAAGTCCCATCGGAGAGTTGATAGGCTTTAAATGGTACATCTTCACCTTTTTCAACCCATTCCAGCTCAATTTGGTCTTGATTATTAGGATGAGGACGCAAGTAAAAATCACCAAAAAATGGCGCTACTAACTGAATCGTTTTGACAATTCTTTGATACTGCGTTTGATACTGCTCTTTTAGTAAGTAAAGATATGCGGCTAAATTTTGAGCATCCGATCGCAAATAGATATTGTCATTAATTGCTTGACGTTGCTTCACCAAAGCGCTCTCACCCGTGTCATGAAAGTGATAGATTCGCCAACTTTTCATCACTGGTACTGTGTAACTGTAGATCCTTGTTCTCCGAACTTGGTTTTCCATCTCAGTTTCAAAATTACCTGAGCCAACAAACCAATTACCACTTTTTTTCCACCAAAAATTTTCATCAGCGAAAACCATCCGATTATCTTTGGTTGGCTCTAAATCAAATTTATAACCGTTATCACCAAAGTAAAGTTCCGCAGAAAGCTGCTGTGTTTTTTTGCGACCGAAATGTAAGAGTGAATCAGCCCCTCCTTGTTTACCAACATAAAGCTGTAGTTTACTTAAGATAATTTGCTGGATTAATTCAAAAAAAGCAATAAAATTTGACTTCCCAGCACCATTAGCACCAATTAATACGTTGAGTTCTTTTAATTCGAGATCGCACTCACGGATCGATTTAAACCCATTTACCACGATCCGCGATAAGTGATTTTGGTTCATGGCTATGACCTACTATGGATACCAAAACATACCTTTGATGCCTTCGGGATCAGCGTTGAAACCTAGTTGGCTATAAAAAGTGACCACATGGGCATCGGCAAACAAACTGATATTACTAATGTCATGTTTACGCAACTCTTTGATCATTTCTTCCATCATTGCTTTACCCAAACCACGCTTCTGAAAATCAGGATGGATGACCACATCCCATAATGTGGCATTAAATGCATAATCAGAAGTGGCGCGGGCGAAGCCAATTAAACGTTTGAAGCCGCCGCGATGTTCCCACATGGAGAGTACAACAAAACTATGCTGTAGGGCGATACGAACTTTACGAATTGGTCGCCGCGCCCATCCTACTGAGTCACACAACTCTTCTAGTTCGTAGAGATCAATGTCTTTTTCGCTACTAAAAAAAATTTGTCCGCTTTGATTTGGTACTTGGCGAAGTAACGTTTTTTTGGTGGGTTCGAGGGTATCAGAACCAAATAAATTTTTCCAGAACCCCATGTGCCTAATTATATAAGTAGCCGAGATCGCCCTGTTGGTTACAGCGATATTCGATCACAGGTATTGTAAATGTATTTTAAATGCTTTTTCATTGTATCTGTATTTTATCTGCTTTAGCCCAAACTAAGCGATTGTAAATCCCCAAATGCTTTCGAGAAAATGCTGTTGCCGAAACTAAGCTATATTTCTGCGTCTTGTCTTTAATATTGGTAGAATTATGGCATCATTGCGACCTTGACCTCAGACATCGAAATTATTAGCTTTTATTGTTCAACTGCCAAAATCAAGCCCAAAATCAAGTCAAGCCCAAAATCAAGCAATGCTTCATGATATCGCTCTGTTTCAAAATTATCAGTGCTTTCTGTGTTTTTCATGGATAGTGGGTTCAGTCCCAAAAGTTGGGATAAAGTCTTGGGCAATGCATCGAAAGTATGAGCGATCGGGAGGTTGGCAATGACCTATGGACTCAAAACTTCAACGGTTGAACTACTCAAGCGTTTTAATATGGGCTTTCCGCAGTTTTATGAGCAGTTTGTCAGTAGTGATATTCAACTGCAAAATCTACGATTAGCCTATCAGCTTTATCAAACCAAGGAAGCTGTAATTGAGATCAAGGTGGAGAGCAGCAAAAGCGTCCTGTATTTTGCCTATCGCAATCAGTCTTTTCTCTTAAATGATATTTTTGGGGTGTTAGCCGCCTATGGACTGACGATCCATAGCATTAGTTTGTATGGTCAAATCCATGCGCCAATGTTGGTGTTTATTAAGCTAGTAATTTCGCGGGGTGGCAAGGTTATGCCCCAGAAAACTGCTGAGAATGTCCGCAAAGCGATCAAGGAGACGCTGTTAGGGCGTTTTGAGGTTGAGGAAATGTTGGCGCTGGAGTTTAACCTTGATAGTGGACTAAAAAAGGTTGAAACCAATTTTTATGTCGATCGCGTGTTTCATTTGCCAGCGTTATTGGTAGAAGCGAATAGTCAACCAGGATTATTTTATAAAGTGATGAATGCGATCTGGCAAGAGGATTTATTGGTGGTGAATGCCAATTTGCTAGTTTTGCGCGGGCGCACAAGGTTAATTTTGTATTTACTTGGTCCGAACGAAAATCTTATTCCAGAATATTTGGGGACAAAAATTGCTGAAAGTTTAAAGCAGCGTTTGTCGGATTAAGTCATTGAATTCACTTGTATTATTCTGTTAAACTTACGACCATTGAATAATTGCGCTCAAAATTCGCAAAAAAACATGGTGAAGAAGGTAAAGAGACATCGAAGATTGGCGGGTGATCCTAAGAACTTAGGATTTACATTAATCGAAGTTCTAGTTGTAGTGGCGATGGTGGGTGTTTTAATGGCGATCGCTGCACCATCTTGGTTAGGGTTTGTGAATAACCAAAGGCTTAGTTCGGCTCAGAGTCGGGCTTTTAGTACCTTACGGTTGGCTCAGAGTAATGCTAAACGCGATCAACTGATGTGGCAAGCATCATTTAGAAATACCGCCACTTTTGCCCAATACGCTATCCATAAGACCCCGACAGGAACAACAACCCAAGACTATTGGAACACTCTGCCTTGGGAGAACTTTGAGTCAGGCGTGAGGATTGTCGAAAATACGGAAACCCAGCCGCGAACAACTTTCACGCAATTAACCGCAGTTCCAGAGCCAGATGTATATCGGGTGCAGTTTAAGCCTCAAGGTATTCCCAATGGTTTGGGTGAACTTGGTCGGATTACTTTTGTGAGTAAATCTGGCGGCGATCGCAAAAAATGCGTAATCATTTCGACAATATTAGGTTCAATGCGTGTAGCTGAGAATACTGGGTGTAACCAAACCTAAAAAGTAGTGGCTTAAAGTAGTGGCCATTCATGAATGGCCACTACTTTTTGGCTCTTGGTTTAGGAACGATCGCTTCAATGGGTAAATCTTCGCTAAGGAGATAGGTAACGGCTTTTTCGCTAAGTAACATTGCTTTAGCGAGGAGCGATCGCGCTGTACTGTTGCTAGGTAAATATAACTGAATAATTTTGCGTTTGATTAATGGCGATGTTGTTGAGAATTTGCTGCGAGCATCGCGCCAATCGGCATCGGAGCGACAAAAGAGACGTAGCGCCAGATCAACAGTGGGTTGTTTGCAATTGGTTTCATCATTGTTTAGAAACGCATAGAGCCTTTCATAGCGGCGACTGATTTCGGGAGCGAGACAGAGAATGAGTAAATCACGCTCGAAGTGGCTTAACTCAAGGCGATCGCACAAAGTCGGAATTGCTAAGCGAATATTTTGACGGCGACTAGCTTCAAGGCGATCGCCATAGCGTCCGAGGGGATGATTAATTGGCGTTGGCTGGGAAGGAGCGACACTACCACCTTTTGATGGATCAATTGTCATAAATCCTTTCCACCAGTGACTCGTAGCACGATCTACATTTGATCGTGCCACGCGATCAATCTCTTGATTATTTTGCTTCTGTTTGGCAAGCGATCGCATCAGCACCCGATCGAGCCAAGCCAGTTCCGCCTTGAGATATGACCAGTTATCAGCAAAGGGTTGAACATCAGGAAAAGTAGTAGGAACTTCACCTGTTTCGGGAATCATGCTACGCCTCGACGTAAAGTGCCACGAATTAAGAGCGCCGCCGCTACGCCAAAACTAAATAAGGCGATCGCGGCGGTCAAAATCGTCATATTTCCCCAAGGAGCCGTGAATACCACGCTATCCCAATCCCAAGTGCTATGGCTATAAACATAGCGAATCGGTTCGATCGCCCAAGATAGAGGATTGAGGCTGGCGATCCACTTTAACCAAGTCGGCATTAGTGATAGCGGCGCGAGGGCGGTACTGGAAAACATCAAGGGCAAATTTACTAGAAAAATAAACGCAAGCATCTCCTGATGTCCTGGCATCGCAAAGGCAAGCCCAAGACTCAACATTGTAAAATCGACAATCAACAAAGACAGGATTAGCGCCATTACGGTTAAGCCGCTCAAGCTCGGTAAACCCGCACCCATCAATCCACTGACCGTAACGATCGCCACAGTTTGCACCAAACTTAACGCCACAATAAAAATGGCGGAAGCGGCAATAATCGAAAATCGTGAAACCAATGGCGCGACTAAGATGCGATTAAGAAAACCAAATTCGCGATCGAACAGCATTGGCAATCCTGAATTAAGCGCACTACTAAAAGCTGTAAAGACAATAATTCCCGCCGCTAAAAATTGTAAATAGGTCTGACTATTCCCCAATAAACCTTCGGGCAAACCACTAAATAATGCGCCAAAAAGCAGCAACCACATCAAGGGTTGAATCACCCCTGCTATTAATGTTGTGGGACGACGGCGCAATTGAATAAATAAACGGGTTGTCAATGCTGTCACTTCTTGCCGAAAATCTGCCGACCAAAAACTAGGGTTAGGGCTTTCTGGTGAAAATATTGGGGCAGTCTGTTGCTTTGACAATGGTTGTTCTTGGTTAGATAAAGGCGAAAGGGACGTTTGAGTCATATCATTAAGCAAAAAATAGCCACCTTTTCATCATAACTCTAATGTCAGAGCGAGGTGTGTTTCACCTTAGGAGCAAGCCCAAAATTGGTGCGGCGGGCTTTGCCCACCGCACCAATTTTGGGCTTGATATATATACACAGGCTATTTAATTTTTATTCCTAAGCAGGCTTAGCTCTATAATTTAAGCTTTCAATAATCAATTTAATTATTAAATTCGTCAATCATGACTATAAATTTCTTGCATTCCTACCTAGATAAAAAATCAAATAATCCAACTTTCACACCTATATTTCATCCGCTAAAACTAGCTTGTTTGGGCGCGATCGCCATACTAGTGAGTTTATGTTTATTTGCTGCTCCAGCATGGGCTTTGCAAGTGGCTGACATTCCCGACTTAGCGGAAATCAAGACCTTGAATGAGCAAACTTGGGTAATCGACGACTCAGATACTTTAAGTCCCCTCACCAAAAGTGCGATCGCCAATAAAGCCGAAAAACTCGCCGAACTAACTGGGATTGAAGTTCATGTTGTGGCGATTAAGCGCATTGATCTAGGGCAACCAGCGTCAGAATTTACGGCTGAGTTATTTGACAAATGGTTCATTACCGATGCTGAGAAAGCGAATCAAGTCCTACTATTTGTTGCCACGGAAGATCACCGTACCGCAATTCAGACTGGCGCAAAGGTTAAAGAGATTCTGCCTGATAGCATAGCCACGAGCATTGCGGAGGAGACGATGCTCTATCCCGCAAGAAAAGCTAACTATAATCAAGCCGTAAATGAAGGGCTGGGTCGCCTAGAAGCGATCCTCAAGGGCAATCCTGATCCTGGTGCGCCTTTACTTGTGGTCGAAGAAACTGAGACTAGCAATTATGCGACTAAGGAAGAAACCGAAGCAAGTTCATCGAATGTCGTGGTAATTATTTTATTGATTTTGGCAACACTATTACCGATGGCAACTTATTACTGGTTGCAGAGTCAGCCGTGAATTTGTCGTAAAAAAGGAACACTTTGCGTTCCTTTTTTACTTACTTATACATCGAAGCCCCGATCCTCAGCGAAGTTGGGCGGAATAACGGCTCTAATCACGCGCACTTTATGGCTTTCTCTTTGGGTTTGGGCTTCGATCGCGATCGCTTCAAAGGCCACATCAATACTGCTAAGCGGAATCGAAATATTTGTCCGAGTTTCAATAAAATCAGTATCAGGAACTGTACTAAAGTCCAATAACCAACGAGGACCATCCACAATTGTCCGCGTTTGTAAATCCTTAATCCAGAATTTGACAAAGAACTTAGGGGCGATCGCAGGTAATCGCACCGTGACAATCATGGGATTCCCCGAAACAATTTCCCCTTCGGGAATAATGATTTCGGGAGTAGGAATTTCTTGCTGCTCCGAGATTGTTTGCGCTGATGATTCTTGTTGAAGATTGCGAATCGTTAATGCTGTTTCGGAAAGTGGAGAATTGCTTGGACTACTCAGATTAACACTAGATAAATCGCCTGACAAAGTGCGAACGGGCAAAGTATTGGGATCGATCACTTCTTCCCAAACATACTCATTCAAAATTAGATCTGGTAAATCAGGTTCAGTATTAAGCAGACGATCTAATTCTAGGCCTAGTTCTCGATCTAGTTTGGCTAGACTGTTTGCTTCGGCGATCGTTGTTATTGGACTTGAATCGCCTAACCCATGGTCGATCTGAACTAACATACCCGATAAATCATCGGGTGTAGGTAATGGTGGTGCTGCTAATGTATCGAGTACGAGATCTTCGTTGCGCTGGCTTGCCTTTTGATTGGCGATTGCCCCAGCCGAAAGAGTTTGCAATTTATTGAGAAAACGATTGCCCAGATTAGTAGAATTAGATTGCGGTTGATGAGGTGTTAAATTCTTACCGATTATTGGTAAATTTTCACGCCAAGGTTTTTCTAATAATTCATCATAATTTTGAGGTAGATCTTCCTCAAAACTGTAGATTAGCTCTGGTTCTTCGTTAGTCGATAATGGACTCTGATTTTTGAGTGGTGTAGCATCGGCTTCCCACATATCGGTATATGCAAATTCTAACTCCAATTGTTCCAGCCCATTTACTTCCAAATTATCTACTGTCGATTGTGGAAAAATTTGGGGTTGATTTTCTGGTACGACCGAACTGGGAAGTGATGAGGTATTATTTGTAAGGATTGGTAGAGATATAGAATTTGCAGAAGATATCCGCTTTGGTGAATCACTATGAGCGTTTTCAGATGCAGGAGCAACTTTGGGATTCTTGGAAGGTAATGGGGGTAAGCTAAGCCAATTGGCTGGTTTTGTTGTTGGCGGTTGTGTTGAGTCCACCTGTGGAAAACTTTGAGGAGATTGTGGATAACTCGAAGAGTTAGGAGATTCTTCTACAACTTGGGAATTAGCTAAAGATTTATTTTGTGAATTATCTTGAGACTCATATTTCTGGGCTTCTTTGATTAATTCTGGCAACACTCGCGAAGCAGGATAAGACACAGCAATCATCTGTTGCATCACAAACAATTCGCTATACTGCTCAAAGTTCTGTTGTGGATGAATTCGTACTTCCCCAATTAAAACTTGAATTTCTGATGGTGGCGGTACTGAGACTTGATAAGCAAACGGAATTGCACCAGTAGCGGCGAGGCGATCGCGATTAATACTATTGATCGTGATGCTACTTAATTGATCTTTAGCAGTAACTGGTGGCGCGATCGCATAGCGAGTATTGAGAATCACATCAAGGGTTTGCGGGTTTTTGAGAATAACCTCGATTTCCCCACTCGTATAAGCTTCCCCTGCGATCGTGAAGGTGTTATTTTCGTCAACAATATATTGAGGTTGTTGTAACTGTAATAAAATCCTTGGCTGGTTTGATGCAAAACCTTGAACTTCAGCTAAGCTGTCTTGTTGGATTGGTTCGATTAAAGCGAGAGGATTTTCTTGCTGAATTTCAGATGCTCGTGGTTCGCTAGTAACTGCATAATCCCCATCGCTTTCATCATCAAATAGAGCAAACTCATCAAACATCGACTGGACAAGCTCTGTCGATCGCTGCTCTGCGATATCTAAAATTGGTGAACTGTGATTAAGGGGCGCAGGCTCAGTTAGGGCGATACCCAGCGCATTAGTATGAAGTTTGGGGATAAGATCAGTTGGATTGTCTAAATCTTCACTTTCTTCCTGAAAGTCGTTATATGGCCATTCGGAACCAAATTCTGAAGAAACTTGAATGACATCAAAATCTACTGTTTTTTTCCAAGATGTCATTACACTTGCCGCATCTGGCTCAGTCCCACTACATTCAATCCGCCATAATCCTGGCACAAGATTGGTGTAGGGCATGACGATCATCAACCCATCATGGCTGATGCGTTTGACAATTTTTTGTTGGAGCGGTTGATGCCGCACATCAGCGATCGGACGATAATCGATCGCAATTCCGACTTGAGTATTTGCAGCCCCAGATCGCGCCGCAAGTCGGTACTGTCCTTCGATAATCTCCACGCTCGGCGATTCTAAAGGCAACCAGGACTTGTCACCTTTGCGCTGCAACAAAAATTCCCAGTTTTCCATATTTGGCGATCGCAAATTTAAGTGTACTTAGTCAGGGCAAATAGTAACCGATTTAAGGTTGTATAGCAATTATATAGCGCTATATAGCGCTTTGCGCTGAGTTAAACTCCAGTGAAATGTTTGAAGGCGGCGCTTCGCAACGATTTCAAACATTTCACTGGAGGAAAAATTTTAAATAGACAAGCCTAGCTTCAGTCCTAGCAAGGCATGGGCAACTAAAAGCACTACGATCGCACTACCTAAATAAGCATGGGCATTGCGAAGGATCGGTTGATTGCCGCCAAAGCCTGTTAGCGAAATCGTGCCGTTAATTGCCAGTAAGGTTAAGACAACTGAACCTGTGATGAAGTGAGGACTCTCAAGCAGAGGTTTGCCTTGCATTACCAATGACAATAGTCCGCCTGTATAGCCCGCCGCCAAAAATGTGGTCATCAAAGGTGCGACCTTACGGTGATCGGCTTTGTTTTTGACCGCGACTTCACTATCTGTGGCTGTGCGCCCGCGCCATCCTGAAATGGCAACAAAGGCTCCCATTGCGAAAATAACGATCGCCATAAAAAAGGGATGTCCCCAATGGGTCACGGGTTCGGGAATATTGAGGGATTTGAACTGCTGGGATATGGGCTGAAGTGACTCAGCTAGCTTGGTGGCGAATTCAGTCATAGATTTGGCGAAATTTATTTGAGCAATGTTTAGTAAAAACGAGAAAATTGTAATGCTTCTTTACAATTATTAATAATTGTAGCTCTTCTATACTACGATGTGGCTGTAGCGATTAAGCAAAACAAGTGACGCAGATCGAACAATCCTTGGTCGAATCTTTACAAGCTTCTCATCTCACTAATGAGCCATTAGTGAATGAGCGATCGCTAAATGTGTTAACGCGATCTATCAATTTATCTAAGGGACATTTTTCGCTAATCATTGTTAACTGCAATTATCGTAGTCTTCGTCAAAAAATATTACCCGCATTGTCATCTAAGTTTGCTGATGTTGCTAAACAGCCATATCAAGAGATCTGGTGGAATTCCCCCTCTCAATCCGATGAAACTCTTTATCAAAAACTGCAAAATATTTTACGAGAAGGATTAGTTAAAAACATTTCAGCGTTAATGTGTTTGGGATTAGAGCAAATTAATGGTGAGAAATTAAAAAATTTTTTCTTAGATGCAAATTTGTTTCGCGATCGCCTCAAACGCCAAATTAACTGTCCAATTGTCCTATGGCTCAGCGATCGGGAACTCCAACAGTTTTATATTCATGCACCTGAACTCGTAAATTTAGGATCGATTCCCATCAAATTTAGTTTTTCGCCCTTAGAGTTACATCACCGAGTTTGTCAGCAAGTGGAGCGAGTATTTGAGATTGCGATCAATCCCCAAATTCCCTTATTTTGGCAAGACATCAAAATTGATGCTGAGCCAGACACCTTTTTTTATAATGAGCTAGAAATTGCCAGAAAAGAGTTACAGAGAGTTGTTGCCTCGCCTTTGGCGGGGCAACTAGATCAATATAATTCGAGTAGAAGTCAAGATGAACTATTGAGTGAGACTTTATTAGAATTAAATGCCAAATTAGACTTTGTGCAGGGACGTTTATTTTGGCGATCGCCTGAAGCCAAAACCCATGACATTTACGAAGAATCACAAGGCAAATTGCATAGTGTCTCGCAAATTTACTATGAATGCAGTCTTGATTATTGGCAGTCAAGGGTGCGATTGGTTGAATGTGGAATTGTTTTATTCTATTTAGGTAATCTTTGGTGGTATAACGCCTTTGTCAGTGGACGACAAACTACATCATCTTGGCTCGAAGCGAAACAATACTTTGAACAGGCGATCACTGTTTTTCAAAATGCTAATCGGGAGGACTTAGTTGCTAAATATAGTCGAACCTATAGTCTCGTTTTGGAACAACTGAATCAATGGGAAGAGCTAGAACAATGGATTCAATATTTGCTCCCATTACATCAACAAAATTCTCTTGAGCTTGCCCAAGATTTAGGATATTTAGCGAAAATCGCCTTTGAGAAAAAGGAATGGCTGCAAGTTAGGGATTATGCCCAAAATGCTCTGTCCACCCTCCAACATATTCCCCACTTTCATGATAAGAACCTTGCGGAAAATTGGTTACGCTTACAACATATCCAATCAGGAGAGGTGCAATTATTACTTGTCCAGAGTTATCTTCAACTTTCAGCGCTAGATCTAGCCGCCAGTCTCATTGCCAGTGCGATCGCTAATTTCAATCGCACCTATGATCCAAAACTCTATATTCGTCTTCTCGATACATCCCACGATATCGCCTTTGCTCAAGGGCGATATCTAGAAGCGTTTGACACCAGAAAAAAACAGCGATCGCTAGAGCAGCAATATGGACTCAGAGCCTTTATTGGTGCGGGAGTTTTACAACCAAAACAACTTTTCCTAGATCTTACAATTGCGGAACTAGATGTAAGTAAGTTAAATATCACGACCAGTGAAATTCAGGCTTCAGGTAGAGATCAAGATGTCGAGAAATTAGTGGAAAGAATTCTCTCAATTGATAACTACCTGACAATCATTCATGGTGAATCAGGGGTTGGTAAAAGCTCGCTGGTAAATGCAGGGCTGATTCCTGCGCTATTGCAGCGATCGCAAACGGGACAAACTTTGCTGCCGATCCAGATTCGCAACTATACAGATTGGGGCAGTGCGATGTTACTCCAAATAACCCAAAATTTCGTTGATCGCCGAATTGATCGCCGAATTATCCAGCCAGTTGCCCAGCCAGTTGCCCAGCCAGTTGATCGTGATCTAGCTCAACTTGTTATCCAATTATTAGATAAGCTTAAACAGACAACTGCGCGTGGCATACAGATCATTCTTATATTCGATCAATTTGAAGAATTCTTTTTTGACTACAGCAAACCGCAGCAAGACAAACAAATCTTCATTAATTTTTGGCAAAGTTGCCTGAAAATTCCATTACTGAAATTAGTAGTTTCCATTCGTGAAGACTATCTGCATTCTTTATTGGAATTAGAGTCAGCCCGTCCTGAAATTGATATCTTAAGCCGAAATTTTCGATATGCGATCGGTAATTTCTCTCAGTCTCAAGCAAGGTCACTGATTGAAGATCTCACCAAGCAGGCTAATTTTCCCCTCGAAGGGCGTTTAGTTGATACGTTAGTTGCGGATTTGGCAGGCGATCGCCACTCAGTGCGCCCGATCGAGTTACAACTCGTTGGCTCTCAACTCCAAACCCATAATATTAATACTCTTGAGGCTTATCAGTCGGCTGGGGGAAAGCAGCGCCTAGTTGAGAGATCGGTAGAAGAGGTAATCAGAGCTTGTGGTAATGCGGCTTTTGTGGCTCAACAAGTTCTATTTCGCTTAACCGACGATCAGGGAAAACGACCATTGCAGACCTATAAACAATTAAGAACTGAGTTATTGTCTTATTTCAGTAACCCTGACGAACTCGATCCGCAACTAGATTTGGTCTTAAAAATCTTAACTGGATCTGGGCTAGTATTTGAGTTTCCAGATGATTTCAATCATCGCTATCAACTAGTCCATGATTATCTAGTTCCATTTATCCGTGCTAATCAAGAATCAGAATTAATTGCAGAATTGCAAAAAGCGCGTTTTTCAGAACGAATTAGTCAAAGCAAACTTAATCGTCTGACCAAATTTGCTTTAGTCGTAAGTATTTTTGGATTATTTATCATGGGCGGGTTGGATTTTCAGGCAAATCGTCAACGTCAAATTGCTGAAAATGGTGAAATTAAGGCTCTCATCTCTTCGGCAATATCCAATTTTGCTCTCAATGAACAGTTAGATGCATTAACAACCATCCTGAAATCAGCAAAAAAACTGAAGAATGCAGACTCCCAAATTGATGGGGAGGAGGTTAAAAAAGAGAACTTTGAGGCTTTGCAGAGAATTGTTTACAATATGCGCGAACAATATCGATTTGGCACAAAAAACGATGATGCTCCAATCTATAGCGCAAAATTTAGCCCAGATGGCAGCATGATTGCTTTTGCGGCTTATGACGGCAGTATATACTTATTCCAAATCAACGGCGAACAAATTGCTCAGTTAACAGCAACTAATGTTAAACAGCTTCGTGATATGAGTTTTAGTCCAGATAGTAAAAGAATTGCATCTGTCGGAGAAGGCGATCCCCATATCCGCATTTGGGATATTGCGACAAAAAAAGTGGTCGGGCAAATCTACACTCGTCAGAATGAGATTCTCAGGGTTAGTTTTCATCCTGATGGGAAAATGCTCTTGACCGGGAGTAAGGATGGTTCGGTCAAAATTTGGGATAGCGATCGCGGTACAGAGATACTTTCAATCATTCCGCAAAAATATCTGAACCAAAAACCTCAATCGATTACAGATGCAAGTTTTAGTCCAGACGGTAAAATGATCGTTATCGCTCAAGGTGAACAGATTTCTCTTTGGGATTTACAAGGTAAGTTACTAACAAAGGCGATCGCCCATAGAAAAACCATTTATGCTGCGAAATTTCACCCTAACGGTAAGATTTTGGCTTCATCTGGCGGTGATAAGACTGTGAAGCTTTGGCGAATTGCCGATGCAACAACTAGATTACTAACTGAATTGATTACTAGACCGAGCCGTATTAATCTTAGGGATGGCGAACTTCAATTAATCCATACCTTTGAGACTCGTTCTGATGAAGTGTTGAGTTTGAATTTTAGTAGAGATGGTAAACAAATCGCCTTTGGTTATCAAGATGGTTCTGTGGAGATAAGCGATCTCAATGGAGATACGAGTTCAAAAATTGGTATTCATAGAGAGGGGGTTTTTGATGTTAACTTCAGTGCAGATAATCGATATCTCTTATCTGCGAGTAAAGATCGGAGCGTGCGACTGTGGACTTTACGAAATGCCTTGATCCAGACAAGTTATGGACATACAGATAATATCTGGTCTATTAGTTATCGTCCTGACGGGAAAGTATTCGCTTCCGCAAGTGTTGATAAAAGCGTACGACTATGGAATGCTGATGGAACCTTCAAGCAAGAATTGCAAGGACATTCGGATATAGTTTACAATGCAGTTTTTAGTGTTGATGGAACTAAACTTGTTTCGGCTAGTCGCGATGGAACGGTGAGGATTTGGGATGGGAGTACAGGAACTCTACTCCATGTGCTAAATAGTCACGGTTCAGGATTAATATATGCTACTTTTAGCCCCGATCAAAAGACTTTTGCGACTGTTGGCTTTGATAACAAAATCAAGTTATGGCAATGGAATGATACGGACAATCCCAAATTGTTAAAAGTCCTAGAGGGGCATAGTAAACTTATTTGGTCGATCGCCTTTAGTCCCGATGGTCAATCTCTTGCTTCAACTAGCAATGATGAAACTGTCAGAATTTGGGATATAAAAAGTGGTCAGAATTTACAGACAACAATGAATGCACATAAAAATGGTGGGCTAGCGATCGCCTATAGTCCTAATGGCAAGCAAATTGCTTCGGCGGGTAAAGATAGTAAGGTGAAATTATGGAATGCTCAGACTGGGGCGTTTGTAAAAGAAATTATCGTCAATAACAATTTTTGGGTTTTTGGCATCAGTTTTCATCCTAACGGTAGGGCGATCGCCACAGCTAATGCTGACAAAACCATCAAAATTTTTGATTTAACCAGTGGTGAATTGCTAAAAACTTTAACAGGGCATAGTTCAGAAGTAAATGCTGTGACCTATAGTCCTGATGGCAAATATATTGTTTCAGGAAGTCGAGACAATAGCGTCAAATTGTGGAATGCTGAAACCCTAAATTTTGATCAACTTATAGAGAAGGGTTGTAGTCTCTTGGCAAATTATCTCCAATACAAAACTCCACCTGCAACTCCAGAGCAGAAACAAATTTGTGGTCTGTCATAATAAAACCCTAAAGAAGCTGATTCGTGTCACAGATAAGCGATAATCAAGGGATAATTAAAATGTATTATTTCCAGTTAGATATATCAAAATTTATGAAAGTTGGCGATCGCGTTCGTATTAAAACAACATTACATGTTTTTCATCACCCTGAACATAAAGGCAAAGCTTTTGACATCTCAGGATTAGAAGGTGAAATCGTACGGGTACATAAGGAGTGGAATGGTCGTCCGATCAGCCCCAACTATCCCTACGAAGTGCGATTTACTCCAAAATTTGTGACACATCTGGGCGATCATGAATTAGAAGTAGCTAACTAACTTAGTTAATTTCCAGCCTAAATTTGCGAGTTTGTTATCCTAGGGGTACAAACTTACAGATTTAGGTTATTGAATTTCAATGTAAAAGGTGCAGCGATGGAAGTAACAATTTTTAGTGTTGTTTTTGCTCTTTTAAGCAGTACTTATATCTATCGTTCCTTTAAAATTATCGAAGAAGGACAGATTGCCCTAGTTGAGAGGTTTGGAAAATATCAAAAGACGATGGAACCAGGGATCAACATCGTCTTACCATTTTTAGACCGTATTGCCCTAATTCAAAGTTCCCGCGAACAGGTTTTGGAAATGCCCCCCCAGCCCTGTACTACTTCTGATAGTGTCAGTGTTAGTGTTAGCGCTGTGATGTATTGGCAAGTTGTTGATCTCAAACTGGCGAAATACAATATTGAAAATGTCGATAAATCCTTAGTCGTCTCCCTTGCTACCCAGATTCAAACGCAGATCGGTCGATGCGATCTCGATCATGTGATTGGCGGACAAGAGCGCATTAATGAAGAAATTTTACAAGGTATTGCTAATGATACTAAAGCTTGGGGAATCAAGGTTTTGCGGGTGAGATTGGGCGAGATTACGATTCCTACATCGGTATTGCTGTCGATGGAAAAACAAAAAGCTGCGGAAATTGAGAAAAAAGCGATGATTTCCCTGTCCGAAGGTGAAAAAACATCGGAAATCAAAAAAGCGGAGGCAGTAGCTCTCTCTAATCGAGTTTTAGCGGAGTCAGACCGTCAAGTACGTCTAGAGCAGACTG
>Ga0194061_1000319_pt1 | contig 29518 bp, 26 predicted proteins | sample SepL2221m_MetaG_FD_163423 | JGI IMG/M metagenome (GOLD analysis project Ga0194061, IMG submission 163423) | Anoxic zone freshwater microbial communities from boreal shield lake in IISD Experimental Lakes Area, Ontario, Canada - Sep2016-L224-21m | ecosystem: Environmental > Aquatic > Freshwater >... | reverse complement strand
GGATGGGGCCCTGCTGGTAAATGTTGCACGTGGTCCCATCGTTGATACCTCAGCGTTGATAGCCGAACTTAATTCTGGCCGCATTAGTGCCGCCCTGGATGTCACCGATCCTGAACCGCTTCCAGCGGGCCATCCCTTGTGGAGTGCTAAAAATGTCTTCATTGCACCACATGTGGGTGGAAATACCAGCGCATTCGAACCCCGAGCACGTAAACTCGTTGAATCACAACTTCAGAGAATCGCTGATGGTCAGCCACTCGCAAACATTATTGTGGCTGGATAGATTGCTCACATGCTCAATCAAAGGTTAAACTACCGAACGTGAAGGCATCCGTATTTGACGATCGCCGCAATGAATTAGGAGAAGGCCCGACATCAAGTGGGCCCAAAAACCAGCACATAATGTGGGTTGATATCCCTGGCAAGAAAGTCCGCTCGCGGGATATGGCCACTGGACATGTCGCTGAATATGACACGCTCGAGGATGTTGGTTTTGCTATCCCACGTGTTGGGGGCGGTGAAATTATTGGAACGGCGAATGGCCCCGTGCTCCGAGATGTAGATGGAACGTTGCATGGGCTACCTACGCGCGAGTTAGCTGATGGCTATCGTGATCGTAATTTAATTCGCTGGAATGATGCAAAGGTTTCACCTTCAGGAGAACTTTTTTTGGGTTCCATGGCTTATGAATTCACTACCAACGCTAGCGCGCTCTATCAAATGCGAAGCGATGGCAAACACATTCGTCGACTCTTTGGTGATGTGACCATAAGTAACGGTTTGGACTGGACACCCGATGGTCAGACTATGTTCTACATAGACACTCCTTTACGGCGCGTGGATATCTTTGATGTAGATCAGAGAGATATTAAAAACCGTCGTACCTTGGTTCACTTTCCAGAAAGCATGGGATCACCCGATGGTATGTGCGCCGATGCCAATGGAAATATTTGGGTTGCCTTTTGGTTGGGCGCTGCTGTTCGATGTTTTGATGGCATAACGGGGGCCCAACTAGCTGAAATTTCATGCCCTGCTCCGCGGATAACCTCCTGTGCTTTTGCTGGAGAAGATCTCGACCAACTGATTATTACAAGCGCTAGTCAAGAAACTGATCTCGGGAAATATCCAGAAGCTGGATTTGTTTTTATTGCATCTCCCGGAGTTACGGGGCAAAAGACCACACTTTTTGGAGCCTAATGTTTGATTTGTTTACATTTGGTGAAGCAATGGCGCTTTTCTTGTCTCAAGACACCGACGATGTGGTGAGTGCGAAAGTGTTCGCACGCAGCACAGCCGGAGCTGAAGCAAATGTCGCGGTGGCGCTTACACGTCTAGGCCTGAAGGTGTATTTCTATACGCACTTAGGAGAAGATCAACTCGGAACTGCATTAATCAACGATTTCAATCATGAAGGTGTCGATGTATCAGGAGTAAAGCGCGTTGCAGAATTTACAGGCTCTATGGCCCGGAATCCGGGAACAAGCAGGCCTGTAGAAGCTACGTATCTAAGAAAAGGTTCAGCGGCATCCACGATTGCATCGAGTGACATGAACGTTGATGTGATTTCACAATCGCGATGGGTGCATACCACGGGCATTACCTGTGCGATTTCTCAATCAGCAGCGCAAGCGGTCAAGTTTGCCCTGGAGACCGCCAGAGAGAAAAAGATCCCATGCAGTCTCGATCTAAATATTCGAAGAAAATTATGGAGCGAGGAAGAAGCAAGAGGAGTTTTGGAGCCTTTAGCTCACGATGTTGATTTACTCATTGGTGGGGAAGACGAGTACCAATTAATTTTTGGACAGTTGGACCCTAGAAAGTCCATCGAAATTGCTCATCATCGTGGTTGCGCCGTTGTTGTGATGACTAAAGGTGATCAGCCGATTCGGTATTCCATCAATGGGGAGTATGGGGAAATTGTCCCGCCGAAAGTGCATGCTATAGATCCCGTGGGATCTGGTGATGCCTTTACTGGCGGGGTTATCGCTGGATTACTCAGCGGGCTGAGCCCTGTTGAGGCGATTATTCAAGGATCAATCTCGGGCGCACGAGTAGCAAGTTTTTTTGGGGACTGGGCTGGACTGCCAACAGGGGCTCATGGACGAACAGACCCTGCGATAATTGCAGAAATTACTGGGGGAGCAAAGCGATGAATGTTGTAGAAAGTCTCACCGCAAGCGGCGCCCTTGCAATCGTCAGGGCAGCCGATCAAGAGGCTGGACAGAGGATCGCAGATGCGATTGTCAGCGCTGGCCTGACATGCATTGAAATCACGCTCACTAATCCTGGCGCACTATCCATTATTGAATCTTTGGCAAATCGTTCCGGTGTTTGCGTTGGCGTCGGTACCGTCATTAGCGTTGCTGATGTCGCGCGAGCAAAAAGTGCTGGGGCTACCTTTGTTGTTTCCCCCAACACAGATCCTGAAGTTATCGCTGCAACAAAGGCGGCCGGATTAATCTCTTGTCCAGGAATTGCAACAGCAACCGAAGTAGGCGTCGCGCTAGAAGCAGGCGCCGATGTACTGAAACTTTTCCCCGCCTCAACGTATGGCCCTACCCACCTTAAAGCGCTCAGAGATCCTTATCCTGGACGCATGTGGTGTCCAACAGGCGGATTGACCGTTGCTTCCATTCCTGAATGGTTTAGCGCAGGTGCAAACTTTGTCGGACTGGGTGGTCCATTGGTCAAAGGTGGGATTGAAAATGTTGCAACAAACGTTCGTGAGTTTATGACGGCAATAGGACAAGCAAGAGAAGTGAGGTCTTAATTTATGAAACTCGCTAGTAACCATATTTTCGTCACTGGTGGTTCCAATGGAATCGGCAAGGCGATTGTTCGCGATTGCGCAGAAGCTGGTGCCAAAGTTTCCTTTGTAGATATCGATGTTGAAGCAGGTGAAAAATTTGCTAAGGAAATGCAGGAGGCAGGCTATTCAGTACTCTTCGCGCGGGCAGATGTTGCAGATTTCGCAACACTTTCAAAAGCTTATGAATCCTTTGTTGCCCAATTTGGCGATGTTACAGGCGTAGTTAACAATGCGGGCGTTAACTCTTATGCAGACCCCGTCACCATGACCGATGAAGAGTGGGATGCGTTCTTTGCAATCGACATGAAGGCGATTTGGTTGACTGCTAAATTGGCACTTCCTGGAATGCGCCAAGCACACAAAGGTGCAATCGTAATTATTGGATCGATCCATGGGCGCCTCACTTCTCCGAACTTTTTTCCATACGGGGCAGCGAAATCGGCAGTTATTGGGCTCACTCGCAGTTTGGGAGTTGATGAAGGCAAGCACAATATTCGTACCAATGTTGTAGCACCTGGTTATGTACTCACCTCTTTGACGCAAGGTTGGCTAGATTCCGAACCGGGCCGCATGGAGAAGTCACTAGCCATTCAACCCATGGGTCGAATGGGCGAGCCTCAAGAAATTGCCAAAGTCGTAACCTTTCTATTATCTGATGATGCCTCCTTCGTTAATGGCTCTGATTGGGCCGTTGATGGTGGACTTAGTGCAAGGTCAGCGTGATCTCATGAGATTGAAAAACGAACACCTGCTCATCACTGGAGGAGCACAGGGAATCGGCGAGGCTATTGTTGTAAACGCTGCAAAAGAGGGCGCCCGCGTTTCATTTGTAGACATCGATGACAACCTCAGCCACTCTCTCGTTACATCGCTCACTGATCAAGGTCACCAGGTGCAGTTTCAGCATGGAGATGTTTCAAAGTTTGACACTTTTAAAGAGGCTTTCGATAAACTTACTGCCACTTACGGTCCAGTGACAGTTGCAGTCTCTAATGCAGGCAGAAATTCGTATGCAGATCCCGTCGAGTATGCAGATGAAGAGTGGGAATCATTCTTCGCATTGGATTTAAAATCCACCTGGTACATCGCAAAATTATGTCTCCCAGAAATGCGCAAGGCTCACAAGGGCGCCATCGTTAATATCGCATCTATTCATGGCCGTATGACATCGCCAAACTTTTTCCCATATTCCGCTGCCAAGCACGGCATTGTTGGCATGACCCGCAACTTAGCCCTGGATGAAGCAAAGAATGGGATCCGTGTGAATTCTGTATCTCCTGGTTATACGCTTACGCCATTGCTTAAGGGATATTTCGAGCAGTTCCCAGAAGCTGCTGCAAACGCAGTGGCAGTGCAACCTATGGGTCGCGTTGGTCTACCTGAAGAAATTGCAAAAGTTGTTACCTTTATTCTCTCCAATGAAGCCTCTTTCATAAATGGAGCCGACTTGATGGTTGATGGCGGGTTGCATGCTCGCTACGCCTCATAAATCGATTTACTTATAGCGATGCTTTTAGGTCGTCTTATGGATTTTTCACCTATTGACTGGGGGAAGGTCAAGAAGAGCATAGGCAGCGAGTCGACCATATCTTTAAGGCTCTTTATTCTTTTCGCACTATTTTCTCTTCCAATTTCTATCGTCATCGAAAGAAAATCACTCGAAGTTCCTGGAAACATTGCCCGATTGTTAATTGCCAATACCTGCGGTTTTGTGCTGATGTGGATTTTTTGGTTTAGCGCAAGAAAAATTATGGAGATTACTGATCGCAAAATCCATTCATGGATGCCCTTTTTTCTTTTGAGCGGATTTGGCGGTCTAGTACAAGGCATCACCGCAGGATGGGTTATTCGTTTATTGCATGTGCACGATTTCTATAGCATTAACACGAGAGCGGTAACGGTCTTTTTTCTAACTTTATTTTGGCTACCTCTTGAATTACTTATTACTACTTCAATTGATTCTTTTGCACGCATGGAGCAAGCCATCTTTGATGAGATTGTCATCGCAGAAAAGTTGAAACTTTTACAATCGGATATCATCACGGTTATAGACAACTCAGTTGAAGAGGGTCTAAAGACTGAACTCCGCATTTCGGCCGATCGCACTCGCCGGGAACTTCAGAGATTGAGCCAGCAGAAGACTTGGGAATCCCCAAATCCTTTAGCCAGACTGGCTTCGGGTGATATCCATCATCTTGCCACCAGACTTTGGTACAACGCACAAGACTTGAGATATGAGGATCCTTCGACACGAAAGATTACAAATAGACCATGGCGAGCACTATTGGTGGGGACGGATGTGGAACCCTTCAATTTGTTATTCATGCTGCTAATAGGACTATCGACTTGTGGAACGATCTTTATCCGAAATCTCGGGGTGCGCACAGGAATGCTTGCATTGCTATTTGCTGCCTTCCCGCTGCTGGCTACCGCGGCGCTCAGTCAAGTCATTTTTTGGCGCACGAGAGTGCACGGGCGTTATATCTTTCTTATTTGGGCAACTGCAACTTTCCTAATATTGATATTTGAGCGAAGTCAACGAAGTTTCTATTACAACCTTTTGGGCATTCCGTCTGCTCATTCGAAAGGCCTATTTTTGGGACTTCCATTATTCGTACTATTCATCGGGATTCAGGTGCTGATAAACCTGGCCAAAGGTTCATATTTATCTCATGAGTCAGCGCTTCAAGTTTTCGCCATTGATGTTTCTCTCGATGCGGTGAGAAAAAATGTGATTAATGCTGAAGTAGCAAAGGTGTCTAAGAGCTGGGCCAGGCGCTTGCATGGACGTGTGCAATCTGATTTATCAGGTACTTCGCTACTACTCGAGGAGGCGCATGAATCAGGCGATCCCGGGGCTATGAGTATGGGATTGGCAGAGGCATACGAGCGTTTGGACTCTCTCATGGACGCGCCAAGTCCTATTCATCGAACCGTTGAAGAAGAGATTGAATTCAGAATTCAGTTGTGGCAGGCGCTAACAGAGATCACCTACGATCTAACTAATTTTTCAAAACTTCCTAATCTGTTCAAAATCGAGGATCTAGGAGAGGTGTTGGAGGAAGCAATAGCTAACGCAGTTCGACACGCGTCAGCAAAGCATGTTTCGGTTGTCCTAAGAAACCAGAAAAATGGATCGCTGCTCATTGAAGTCAGGAACGATGGAGAGTGGAACGGAATTCAACGAAATCGCTTAGGCACGGAAATTTTCTCGATACATACTGAAGGAAAATGGTCGCTTGATCGAGCTGCTGGAAGTGATATCACCTTACTTAAGCTTGTGATCGATTAGTCCTACCTGCTCCTCATCACGGAGTAGAAGGAGTTGGGGTTCCAGGTGCTGGTTGTGAAGATTGGGGACCATTTGGATCTTCCCATCCGTAACCCCAGCCATATCCATTGTTGTACATGGGCATGCGACCGTAGCGATTTCCTTGGCCATCATCATCCTGGCTATTAAACGAACATCCCATCATGAAACCGCCTCGGCCATCTCTATCTCCGAAGTGATTTCCAAAGCCCATTGCTAATGCGCCAACAAGTAACATGGAAACAAATCCGACTGTGGCGATTGCACCGATCCACATGAACACATTTTTCGTTCGAGTGTGAGATCTCTTTTCAAGGCCAACCTGCGCCACAGGATTCTCGGCGAGCTCTTGCCATGTTGTACCGTCCCACAAATGCTTCTTCCCAGTAATTGCGTTGGTATAAACACCTGGTATTAGTTCACTCATCATTTGCCCTTTCGTATATCGGAACTCTTGATTTCAGAATAGATGGTTTTCCTTAAAACTCACAATCAGCTATTTCACAGAGAAATTTCAGAGAAGGCTTTTTATAACCTTGGGAATGAAGTCCGTTATCCGCAGCGCCGCCAACGGGCTACCATCAGAGGCCAGCTCTGCTGATATAGCGTGAATCAAGGCGCCTGTCGCAGCTACTTCCAGTAGTGAAATTTCTGCACTTGCGATGGCCACGCTATTGGTTGCAACAAGGGCGCCGATGATGCCGGCAAGGACGTCGCCAGTTCCGGCGGTGGCCAGCCAAGGTGTGGCTTCTGGAAGCTCTATGACCTGTTCGCTATTGGCAAAGTATGTAATAGAACCTTTAAGCAAGACATTTACCTTAAGCGTTTGTGCGGCGACCTCAACCCATTTACGAGGGTCTCCTTCTATCGCACTCGAGGTGACCTCTACTCCACGAGAGTGCAAAAGATCAGCAAGTTCACCAACGTGAGGCGTGATCAAAGTCGGAGCAGTAAATGTTCCTGCCAGATAGAGTGCACCTGCATCAAGAATTACGGGAACATCTTGCTTTCGACTTTGTTTAAAATCGCGATGGCGCAAACGTGTTTGGTAACCACCAATCCCTTTTGCCGGAACACCGGACCCGAGTAGCCAAGCAGATACTTTTCCCGGATGTAGTACTACTTCAGGGGAGCGGGCAAGTACTAACTGATCAAGCATTCCCAAACGTTGCCACTCCCAGACCTCGTTGAGCGGATGAAAACGGACCATTCCAACGCCTGTCGCCATGGCCGCGCACGTGGTGAGCACGGCGGCTCCGGGATATTGGATGGAGCCAGTAATCATGCCAATAACCCCATGTGAATATTTATGGTCAAGGGAAGTGGGAACGATAATTGCGCGCCGACAATCTTTGGCGCTCCATCTCTTTACAGGCAAAGTGCTGTCCATGGGTCTATCAAACACCCTGAACGCGTTACTTGGAGGAGGGATAGACCTCTGAGTAATTGGGCAAGGTGATTGCAGGGGTAGCTACGCGCGCAGAATCAATAAGTGCGTGAGCAATCGCACGTGAGACGCAATCTGCCGCGGCAGTTAATAGGTGATGAAATTCCAGGGGATTGGGGGCTGGACGTTTTGCCGTAGAGCCACCAAAAATTGTGTCTCCATCGAACATCGTGTGCACTGGGTGAATCGCACGTGCCAAACCATCTTGCCCGATCCCGGCCAACTTCTTACATTCGGCCTTTGTGAGAGTTGCATCAGTTGCCACAAATCCGATGGTCGTATTGAGCGTGATGACATCAGGAAAGAGGCCGTTATCAAAGAGTGCAATGTGCGGTGGAGCATTTTTTACATCTTCTTGTGCAGGCTTTTTTAAAGAATCAAATTCACCAGGCAAACCGTAGGCAGCGCCATAGATTTCGCCGCTCTTACTATTGATGGCCGAGCCTACGCTGTTGAGAACAATGATTGCAGCAATAGTTGTTCCGTTTTCAAGGACAACACTTGCAGAACCAATCCCACCTTTAATGCCACCAGCCATTGCACCCGTGCCTGCACCCACGCTACCTGTGCGGACTTTTTTATTCCCAGCAGCTGACATGGCATCTTCATATGCGCGCCTACCAAAGGATGCATCTGGCGTTGAGGACACGGTTCCGCTGCGACCAAGATCAAAGATAATTGCACCAGGGACTATTGGCACGATGACGCCGGGCATAACGGTCAAACCTAAATTCTTTTCGCGCATCGCATCTTGCACTCCTGCAATTGCCGCCAACCCAAATGCACTTCCACCGCCCAGGACCAACGCATGTATGCGCTGCACCGAGTTGATGGGATCCAGTAAATCTGTTTCATGTGATCCAGGGGCGCCGCCACGTACATCTACTCCAGCAATAAAACCATCTGCTTCACCGACGATGACTGTTGTTCCCGTTAAGAATCCGTTGGTATTTGCGGTGTGATGTCCTACACGCAATCCTTCAAGGTCGGTGAGGGAATTGGTCGGTCCAGGTTTCAGGCTCATAGTAAATTGCCTCCGTAAGAATCTCCGTTAGAGGGTATCTCCCAATTTGGTTGCGCCACAACAGGGCGCGCATTTTCAAACCAGTGGGTGGCTTGCAAGACTCCTAGATCATCAAAGCGACGGCCAGAGATCTGCAAACCGATAGCGCGCCCGTCGGGTGCAAACCCTGCATTGATAGATGAAGCGGGCTGCTCGGACATGTTGTAGGGGACCGTGAAACCAATGTGTGCCATGGCACGTGCAGGATCGTTAGTGGGCATTGCCCAGTGAACAGGATAGGTAAGTACGGGAGAAACGGGCGAGAGTACAAAATCGTATTTCTCTGTAGCTAATTGGGTGGTTTTGCGCACTTCTAGTTTGCGATTTACGCAACGCATTAATTCAACACTCGTAACATGCTCACCCGCACTCAGCCATTCGATAATGAAAGGCAATAGGAGTTTACGACGCTCAGGCGGCATGTCGTTGTAGTCAACCCAACCACGAACTCTCCAAAATGTATCAAGCTCATGCAATGCTTCCTCGGAGAAAAAAGGAGGAATGAGTTCAACATTAGCTCCAGCATCTTCAAATATTTTCGCAGCAGCTGTGATCGCGGCAAGAGTATGAGGCTCGACGGGCAGACCACATCCAGCATCTACATGCAATGCAATACGTTTACCTTTTGGAGAAAACTCGTTGTAGGTGCTCCATGCGATATCGGCAGGTGGCAAACTCATATAGTCGCGTGCATCGGGAGCGGCAACCACACTCATAAGCAGAGCGGTATCTCCCGTTGTGCGTGTCATGGGTCCTGCAACTCGGCCGAAGAAAGGTGGATTGATTGGAATTCGACCATTACTAGGTTTTAGCGTGACAATTGCATTCCATGCGCCAGGCAAACGCAGGGAGCCACCGATATCAGTACCGATATGTAGCGGACCATAGCCAACGGCGGCGCTTGCTCCACCTCCAGCGCTAGAGCCGCCTGGATTCCATGATGGATTCCAGGGGTTTGATGCAAGTTTATGAAAACTAGATAGACCTGAGGAAAGCATTCCAAGGTCTGGCATCGTTGTCTTGCCAAGAATAATTGCACCGGCCTCGCGAACGCGAGCCGCTGGCGGGGCATCCTCTATCGCTGGAGTTAAAACCGTAGAAGCTGCACCAAGTGGGACAGGTGTTCCTTTAGTTGCGATGTTATCTTTAAGAGTAATGGGAACGCCGTCGATCGCGCCGAGTGGTGCGCCTTTAAACCAACGTTGCGTGCTTGCATCGGCTTGCGCAATCACTTCTTCGCGATGGTGAGCCCAGAGCGCGTTCACAATAGGTTCGCGAGTATCAATCCGCTCTAGTACAGCATCGATTACATCTCGCGGAGAAAATTCATGCGTGCGATAGCCCTCAACTAATTTCGTTGCACTGGCATCGGCCAGGGTTGTTCGTTTGCTGATATTGCTCACTGCGGTAGAGGTGGCGTGTAACGCCCATCAATTGCCGTCCATCCACCATCGACGGTCAGTGTCGATCCTGTGATAAATGATGCAGCAGGGGAGGAGAGAAATGCAGCAGCGCCCGCTAGTTCGTCGGCTCTTGCCCAACGACCGAGAGCTGACTTTTGTGCATAAGCCGCGTTCCATTCAGCGTTTGCGCGAAGCGGGGCGGTGAGCGGAGTTTCAACAACTCCTGGACGTATCGAATTCACGCGGACATTATGCGGTCCAAATTCAGCTGCAGCGGTTCGTACGAAGGATTCAAGTCCAGCTTTTGTTGCTCCGTAAACACTTTGACCAGGTTCAGTGGCAGCTGCCCGAATAGATGAATACACAACGATGGAGCCACCACCTTGGGCAACCATTAATGCACCCACCGTGCGCAGGACATCAAAGGTGGCACGAAGATTGAGCGCTATAACGCGATCGAATTCCTCCATCGTGTATCCAAGAATTGATTTGCGTACATTGATTGCGGGCGTGTGGATCAAAATGTCTATCGGCGCAAGGGCCGGGATACGTGCAACATCGTTTGAGTCGGTTACATCAAGTGCAATTGCCTCACCTGAGGCCATCATGAATTGGGTCTCTTGTGCAGCAGCGAGATCGCGATCTGCGGCAAATACGTAGGCACCCTGACCCGCTAAAGCCAGTGCACACTCACGTCCGATTCCGCTACCTGCGCCAATTACTAAAGCGCGCTTGCTATCCAAGCGAAAAAGTTTGGAGTAATCAACGCTCATGAATTCGCTCCTTTGATTTCAGGGCGAATAATCGCCATTCGAGTAATAGTGAATTCTTCTGCTGCAAATCGAGGACCCTCTCGGCCGATTCCTGAATCTTTAACTCCACCATAGGGCATCGAGTCTGATCTAAATCCAGGCACTTCATTAACTACAACGCCACCAACTTCTAAAGTGTTCAGTGCGGCAAAGGTGTTGGCTAAAGAGGAGGTGAAAATGCTGGCTTGTAACCCGTATCGAGATGCGTTGACGAGTTCGAACGCTTCATCAATATTGACAACTCTACGGATGCACATAACAGGGCCAAAGATTTCTTCATCCCATACAAGTGAACCCGATGGAGGTTCGACGATTACCGTTGGCGCGAACGCCTTTCCCTGTAACGTCCCACCGTATGCAATGACGGCTCCAGCGACTGCTGCTTGCTTTATCCAGTCAGCAACTCTCTCAGTACTGGCTTCATTGATGAGCGCTGAGATGTGCGTTGCCTCATCTCGCGGATCCCCGACCACAACTGTCGCCATATGTTTTCCTAGCGCTGCAATAAATGAATCGGCAACGGCCTCGAGAACAATGACTCGTTGAACGGAAATGCATGCTTGACCTGAGGCGTAATAACTTCCACGTACTGCAGCTGCCGCTACCGCTTCAATGTTTGCGCTCTCATCGACAATGAGCGCGGAGTTTGAACCAAGCTCAAGGAGTGTTTTGCGAGGCGCCGCTAAACGCGCGATCGCGTGTCCAACCCCAGCAGATCCCGTGAAGGAGACTGCGCCGATTCGGGGGTCAGAGACGAGTTTTGCACCAACGCTTGCATCCCCCGTAACTAGTTGGACGATGCCTTGAGGAATATTGAGGTGAAGTGCAATTTCTCGAATGATGTGAATCAGCCACAAAGTGGAAAGTGGAGTCTGTGGTGCTGGCTTAATTATCACGGGACATCCCGCAGCGATAGCTGGGGCGATCTTATGCGAGGCCAAAAGGAGTGGGTAATTAAATCCGGTTATTCCTACAACAACACCGATTGGCTTTCTTACCCAAAAACCAGTCATGCCCTCACCGCTTGGAAGTAAGTCAAGCGGAACTGTCTCTCCGTGAAGGCGAGAAACTTCACCCGCAGCAGTTTCCAATGTAAGAATTGTTCGAGCAACTTCCACTTTGCAATCTCTCAGAGGTTTGCCAGTTTCCAAAACGAGTAAGTCTTCAAATTCTCCAGCCCGCATGGCAATTGCTGCGCAGGTACGTGCGAGTAGCTCCTTTCGCGCATAGCTGGAGAGATTTTCAATCTCTTTTCGAATACTTAAGGCGTGTTCTAGAGCAGCATTAGCATCTTCGACGCTACCCAATGGCGCGTTACATACAAAGGATCCGTCATAAGGAAAAACGATCGGTGAGCTTTGTGAAGTTGCAATCCATGCATTCCCAATAGGTAGTCCCTTTGGAAACTCTTGCAAAAATGGCGTCATAACGATTGCGGCAATCGCGGAATGGCGGCAATTAATGCGCGAGTAAATGCATGAGTTGGGTTGTCAAAGACTTGGCGTGTATTTCCAGATTCGACCACAACCCCATCCTTCATGACAATTACTCGATCGCAAAGTCTGGCAATAACACTCAAGTCATGGGAGACCAAAATGAGCGTAATCCCAAGATTCTTCGTGAGTTCTGCGATGAGTTCTAGGATCTGATCGCGAACAAGAACATCCAAGGCGCTGACGGGTTCATCAGCAATCAAGACAGTCGGCCGAGGTGCAAGGGCGCGTGCAATTGCCACGCGTTGTCTTTGTCCACCAGAGAGTTCGTGCGGATAGCGTTCACGCATTGCTTGCTCGAGCCCCACCGACTGGAGTACCTCATTAATACGCGCATCATGATCTTCATTAATACCCAGACAAACCAGAGGCTCACGGATGATTTCAGAGATCTTCATGCGCGGATCTAGCGAACTTCGTGGATCCTGAAAGACGATCTGTACTTCTTTGCGAAGCCAGGGCATCTTTCCCGCAACAAGTGTTTGACCTTTGAACTCGACACTTCCCGATGTCGGGGTATCTAAGCCAAGCAGTAGGCGCACAAGAGTGGTTTTACCAGAGCCAGATTCACCAACTATTCCTAGTCGATCACCGGCATTGACACTTATGTTGAGATCGATCAACGCATGACGAAGTGCTTTACCTGACCCAGAAGCGCCCTTAGCCAATTTGTATGTGCGTGAAAGATCTTTTGTTTCTAAGACGAGTTGGCTCATTGATGCGCACCTTTGCCAGAGAAGGAGTCTTCCGCAGATCGCGCCGCGCTAATGAGGCGACGGGAATATTCATGAGCAGGTGCATGGAAGAGAGTGGCCACACTGGCATTTTCTACAATCTTGCCTAGTTGCATGACCGCGACATTTTCCGTCATGGCGGCAACAACAGGAAGATCGTGCGTAACAAAGACAAGCGAGGATCTTTCTTCTTGAACAAGAGTGTTGATCAGATTGAGAACCTCTTGCTGGACTGTTACATCCAGCGCAGTAGTTGGTTCATCAGCAATTAATAGCGCAGGGTCACAGGCAAGGGCAATCGCAAGCCCGATTCTTTGACGTTGACCGCCAGAGAGTTGATGGGGGTAGGCACGTAAAATGCGATCTGGATCTGGAAGCCCCACTTTGATGCAGAGTTCTAGTGCATTTTCCAAACCTGCCTTAAGAGATTGCCCCTTGTGAATCATCAACGGTCCCGCGATTTGTTTTCCGATGCGCATTAGTGGATTAAGAGCAGTAAGGGGTTCTTGGAAAACCATTCCGATCCTATTTCCACGAAGGCGAGAATGGTCGCGATCAGAAAGCCCGATGAGTTCTTGGCCTTCAAAAGTAATACTTCCCGAAACTGTAGCGGTGTCGGGAAGCAGTCCCATGATGGCCAGTGATGTCATGGATTTACCCGAGCCGGATTCACCGATCAATCCAATGCGTGCACCTTTATCAAGTGAGAATGAAATGGAGTCGACAACCTTTTTATTACCAAAAGCGATCGTGAGGTTGTTGACTTCAAGGAGACTCATGAGTCAATCCTTCGAAGAGTTGGATCAAAGACTTCTCTCACTCCATCGCCCACAAGATTGAATCCCAGCACAACAATGACAATGGCGATACCAGGCCAAATAGCTAGTAGGGGATTAACAAATAGGTACTGCTGGGAACCAGCCAACATGCGACCCCATGATGGTGCTGGGGGAGGAGTTCCTAGACCTAGATAGGACAATGAAGATTCAGCAAGAACCGAAACAGAAACTACCGCTGATGCTTGAATAAGTAAGGAAGCACGCAAGTTAGGCATCACATGTTTTCTAATAATGCGCCATGTGCTAGCACCAGAGGCATGAGCCGCTAAAACATAATCGGAGGCAAGTATTCCGTGAGCAGTTCTGCGGGTTACTTGAGCTACGGCGGCCGCTGTTGCAAGCCCGATTGCGGCGACTGCCGTAATTGTTGAAGCGCCATAAATAGCGGCAAGGATAATTGCCAAGAGCGCGGCTGGAAAAGCCAGGGCAATGTTGACCGCATAGATCATAGGTGACTGATATTTGCGTGAAGCGATCGCGATAATGATTCCGGCACTAACACCGAGCGTCATCGCGATTGTGACGGCTAATGCCGCAACAAATAAAGTAACCCGTGATCCAACGATGATTTGGCTCAAAATATCGCGGCCAATTTTATCGGCACCCAAGATGTGGCGCATGGATATGCCAGCAAAAGAATCATCAGCGTTTACTGCAAGTGGATCATATGGCGTCCAAATGAAAGAAAGGATTAATAGCGCAAAGGTGATGGAGACCATGATCGAACCAGCAATCAGCGAGACATTGCCCTTCATTGCTTTTCTGATCATGATTGCCTCACACGTGGGTCAAGGAAGCCAAGCGCTAAATCTACGAGGAAGCTGACGAAGAAGACGATCGATGTTGTTACAGCGATAATGCCTTGGACTTTGAGTAAATCTCGATTATTCACATCTTGCAAGAGCATCTGTCCGATTCCAGGTAATGCAAAGACATTTTCTACAATGATGGCTTCAACAATAAGGGTGGCCATTTGCATTCCGAGAACAGAAATCACGGGAATCATTGCATTACGTACGCCGTGTTTACGCAGAGCCTGAACCTTGGTTAAACCTGTTGCACGGGCAGTACGGAAATAGTCTTGTTGCAGTGTGTCGATGGTGGCAGAACGAGCAAAGCGCATCAAGACCGCACCTTGACCAAGGGCTAAAGCAAACACAGGTAAAACCATCGATTTAAGGGCGTTTCCCGGCTCACTCCACCCGGCTTCTGGAAATCCGCCGGCGGGCATGAGTTGCCATACAACGGCAAAAAGAGTTGAGATTAAGAGCCCAGTCCAGAAAGTTGGGATGGCAATACCAAATTGGCTCATTGCTGATGTTGCGACGCCATCCATATTTCGGTAACGAAGTGCTGCATACATTCCCAAAGGAATTGAAATCAGAACTGCCAAGATTGAAGCCATAATTACCAGTGGAACAGTGACGGTAGCTTTTTGCGCAATTTCGGATGTGATGTTGGCGCCACTGAGATAAGAAATTCCAAGATCGCCGCGAAGTGCGTGTGTTAACCAGGTCCAATATTGGGCAACAAGAGATTTATCGAGACCCATTTGATGACGTAAGTTGGCAAGTGCCTCAGGCGTTGCCTGAATTCCTAATTTGGCTTGTGCGAGGTCACCAGGTAAAAGTCGCAGTAAGGAAAATACTAAGGCTGAAGAAACGACGAGCGATGAAATAAAGAGGAGGAGACGACGAACGCCGAACACAATAATGTTCACGCTCGCCGTCTCCTCCTAATCGTTATTAATACCGAACTTCAGATCATGCCAGTTCTACTTCGTCTTCACAATCGAAGCAACGTAGTAGGACATGCCCAATGAGTTCGTTGGGATACCCGAGATCTTCTTTGTGACGACCTGGGTGTTAGGCAGCAAGAACAACCAATCGCTGGCTGAATCTACTGCAAGTTGATGACCGACCTTCTTGAGAAGGGCGTTGCGCTCTGCATCAGTTGCTGCCTCATCGGCAGCCTTAAGCCATGTTTGAACCTGTGCATTGTTGTAACGGAAGTAGTACTGAGGATTTCCGTAGATAGCAATGTCATGTGGTTCAACGTGAGCAACGATGGTCATGTCGTAGTTGGCCTTCGTGAAGATGCGATCGATCCATTCGCCCCAACCAACGTTATTGATTGTGACGTCAATGCCGACCTTCTTCAATGAGGCTTGAATGAACTCCGAAGAGGCTGTTGCGTACCCAATGGGTGGAACTTCAAGCGTCAACTTGAAGCCATTTGCATAACCGGCAGCAGCAAGAAGCGCCTTTGAGTTAGCAACATCGTATGGTGCAAGACCTGTGAGATCTTCATACCAAGGATCGGTTGGTGGCACAAAGCTTCCAATGAGTGATCCGTAACCTGACCATGCAGTCTTGATAAGTGCCTTGTGATCAATTGCTTCACGAATGGCAAGACGTACCTTTGGATTGCTGAGGTAGGTGTTTTCATTGTTCATGCTCATTGTTACTTCAGCATTGGTTGTTCCTGTAATAACCTTAAACTTATCGTTAGCAGCAAAGAATTTTAGAATCTCTGGTGCTTGAACGGTAGTCAAGACATCTACTTGACCAGATAGGAATGCATTATTGAGCGCATTGGGATCTGGAATGTATTTGAATACAACAGTCTTAGCCTTGCCTTTTACGCCGCGGTAAGCATCGTTACGAACAAGTGTGATGCTTGATCCACGGTTCCACTTCGAGAACTTGTATGGACCAGTTCCGATCGCCGTTGAAGCGAGGTTGGTTGCACCCTTCTTCAGAACAACACCGATTTGACCAGTGAGGTTGAAGAGGAAACTGTTATCACGATTCTTCATGGCGATAACGACGGTGGATGCATTAGGAGCGGTAACTGAGTCAACATTTGCAAACTGTGTCTTAAATGGATTTGTTGAATCTGCTGCTGTGATGCGCTGATAGCTCCAGACCACGTCAGCTGAAGTGAAAGCTGAACCGTCATGGAATTTTGCGGCGGCAAGTTTAAATGTGTATGTCTTGCCATCTGCCGAAGTTGTGTATGACTTTGCAAGATTTGGAATGATTACACCTTTATCGGTGATTCTTACCAAGCTCTCATAAACGTTATCAAGAAGTACCTGTGGAATTGGTGCGCCAGCGGTACTTGTGAGATCAAGGCTTGTTGGCTCCAAGTCGACACCCAAGGTGATCGTTGCGTTGGGGTCGGCCACGGCGGATGCAGCATTGGATTGCGGTATGGCGAAGCTAATCAAGCCGACGACCAGCACTGTCGGGATGAGCAGACGCCCGAGGGACTTCTTCATACGGGGGGTACTCCTATCGATTCATGGGGGGTTGGTATGAGGACTGATCAAACTGGTAATTTGTCAATTAAACAAGGGTGAGATGACGGGATTTGGCGGGCGCCGCCTTCAATTTGCCCTTTTATGGCATATGTATGCCGGATTTGAGGAATTCTGGGGCGCTAGCGCCTGCGCTGAAGTATCCAATAGACGGAAATTTGGCTAGCGTTACGCTGTTGTTCGCCAGAGTCGGTGCCTGCCGTCATTTCTACTGGAGTGAATACCTAGAACTGGAGCGTGGCAGTGTCTGATCTGGAGCTGATCGAGGATGCGCCAGAAACTTCTGCCATCGTTCAACGAACGCCTCGCCAAATTGCGTGGGGACGTTTTAAGCGCAATAAAGTTGGTGTCATTTCAGCATACGTGGCTGGTTTCTTTTTTTTAGCCGCCTACCTTGCCCCGGTAATCACGCGCCTTCTTGGGTTGAGTAACACAATTACCTATTCATCGACTCTCAATAGCTTTGCGATGCCGATTGGCGCCTCAGGTGGAATCTCGTTGACGCATCCATTGGGAGTTGAGCCTGGTGCCGGGCGAGATCTCCTTTCTCTTTTGTTGTATGGCTCCCGGATTTCCTTTTCCGTTGCAGTGATCACCAGCGTTGCTTCAATTGGCCTTGGTATGTTAATTGGGATTACGACGGGCTATTTCCGAGGCAAGGTCGATGCAATCGTTGGACGTTTTTCCGATTTCCTACTTTCCTTTCCCTCAACTTTCATGATCATCGCGCTCGCACTTCCTTTAACACAGCGCGTTGAGGCGCTAAAAATTGCAAAAGGAAATGGTGCACGAATCGTTGTACTCGTTGTTTTCTTCGTCTTCTTTGGATGGCCAGGATTTGCTCGACTAATTCGCTCACAAGCATTTAGCATGCGCGAGCGCGATTTCGTTATGGCGGCGCAGGCTCTCGGCGCCTCCAGCTGGCGCATCATCACGCGCGAATTACTGCCGAACCTTTGGCCAACAGCAATTGTCTTTCTTTCTATTTCACTTCCTGGTTATTTAGCGGCGGAGGCTGTCTTCTCCTTCCTCGGAGTCGGCGTTCAAGCACCTGCATCGACATTTGGTCTCGTTCTTTCAGATGCGGTGACGTATTGGCGCGATGATCCCGCTTATTTAATTATTCCTTCTGTGTATTTGATCATCATCGTGCTGTCTCTGAACTTACTTGGCGACGCGATACGCGATGCGCTAGATCCCAAGGCGGTCAAAGCATGATCGCAACGCTAGATTTCCGCAGCAATGCGGGAAGAAATATCCCCTCGTACAAGGAAGTCCATTCCAAGGAATGACTCGCAACCTAGTCGCGGCCGCGATTAGGCAATGAACTATCAACAAGGAGGACCTATGTCCGGTTCGAAAATGACTCACCGTCATTTCCGTCGCCGCCTCGTGGCCACAACTGCAGCAGGAGCTTTAATTGCTGCAGGAGTGCTCGTGGGAACGGCATCAAGTGCAAGCGCCGCTACAGCTGTTAAGGGCGGAACTTTGTACTTCATCACAAACGCTCAGCAATTTGATAACGTCGATCCAGCTCGTGTTTACACTGGCCGCGATATCGCGTTCTTCAACTCATACCTTTATCGCAACTTGGTTTCATACAAGCCAACTGCTGGTTCTGCCGGATCATCACTGATTCCTGACCTTGCGACTAACACAGGTGTGCCAAGTAATAGTGCAAAAACTTGGAAGTTCACTTTGCGTCCAGGCGTCACATGGGAAGATGGAAGCCCAGTAACGTGCGCTGACGTTAAGTATGGAGTTTCACGTCCATTCGCAACTGACATCATCACAAACGGACCACAGTACCTAGTGGACGCTCTTGCGATTCCTAAGAATGCAGATGGAAGCTCCCAGTACAAGGGTCCATACAAGAAGACAGGCCAGGCTCTATTTGACAAGGCTGTTACTTGCAAAGGAACCACTGTTACTTTCAACCTCAACCGTTCATTTGCAGACTTTAACTATGCAATGACCTATCCAGCAGGTGCACCAGTTCCTGCATCCAAGGATAAGGGCGACAAGTACGACCTACGCCCATACTCAAACGGTCCATACAAGATCGCCGCTTACAAAATTGGCGATGAAATGCACTTGGTGCGTAATGACAAGTGGAGTCAGAAGAGCGACACAGTTCGCACTCCTTACCCAGATGACATCGTCGTACGTTTCGGAATGGATGAGAACGTTCGAGATCAAATCACTTTGGATGATTCCATTCCAAACGCGGTTAACCTCGATGGTCTACAACCAGCGAACCTTCGTACATTCTTTGCCGATCCAACGCGTGCTTCACAACGCCTGAACGTCTTTGATCCATATGTCCGTTACAACGCAGCGAACGTTTCTGCAGGACACTTGGATTGCCTCGATGTTCGCAAGGCCATCTTCTTTGCTTGGGATACACAGGCACTGATCGATCTTTCAGGTGGAACCGTGTTCTACGGACAACCTGGAGACAGCCCAACAAAGCCAGTGCTTGGTCTTGACTATGCCCCAACAACGGGCAACATTCACGATCCTGCATACAAGATTGGTGGAAACCCAGATAAGGCAAAGGAACTTCTTGCTGCAGCTAAGGTTTCATGTCCTGCAACCTATGCACGGGTCACTGATCCTGCACAAGGCTTCTCCGAGGATCTTCCAAAGACAGCTACACAGCAGAAGGCATCAGTATTGATCCAAGCTGCGATGGCTGCCGCCGGAATCACCATCAAGTTCAACTTCGTTCCTTCAGGTCAGTACTACTCCACAATCGGAGATACAACAAAGCAGGGCGATCTTTCTCGCGCTGGTTGGGGTGCTGACTGGGCGAATGCTTCAACGGTTATTCCACCGTTGTTCTCATACCCAAGTTCGAACAACTACACCCAGAACGCAAAGGATCCAGCCTTCGCAGCATTCAAGGCCAAGTCTGATGCAGCGCTGGCTATGACAGATCGTAAGAAGCAAGCAGCCGAATGGAAGAAGCTTGCACAGTACGCAATGGACCAATACTGGATCTTGAACCCTATTTTCTCTAAGGGTCAAGAAGAGTGGGGTTCAAAAGTTGGCGGAGTCTACTTCTGGGAGCCACAAGGAACCTTTGGTTTCGGACAGCTCTTCGTAAAGGGATAATTTCCCCAACCGATAGACAGCACTAACGTTGTACAGGCTAAGTTGAGGGTGGTTTCGAAAGAGCCACCCTCAACCTCGCCCACATTTGTTTTAGAAGTTTTAGGATACAAAATTAGAAATGCCGTGAACTAATAGTGAGGGTGAAATGCTTAAGTATTTAATAAGGCGTTTGGCAGCTACGGCGCTCGTTATCACCCTGGTGAGCATGTCGGTCTTTGTAATCTTTGCTTATCTGCCTATGGATCCCGCTCGCTTAACGTGCGGTAAGGCATGCACACCCAACATCATTGAAGCTAACCGCCATCGCTTAGGCCTAGATGTGCCGGTGCAGGTTCAATATGGCCGGTTTGTGAAAGGCCTCGTTGTCGGACGTCATTACGGTGAGGGAGTTGCAAGTTTTGAATGCCCAGCTCCAGCTTTCGGATATTCTTTTAATAAACATGCGTGCGTATCAACGCTTATTGCGGATGCATTCCCTGTGACTTTCAGTTTGGCCATTGGTGCTTTTATTCTTTGGTTACTTCTGGGCGTCTCCTTAGGTGTGATCGCAGCAAAGAGACAAGGTAAATGGCAGGACAAAGCCAGTACCGCATTTGTTTTAGTGGGTATATCTCTGCCAACATTTATCTCTGGAATTTTAATTCTACTTTTGGCGCTCAAATTCAAATTGTTTGATCCAATTGAGATGGGCCGTTGGGTATCTCCATTCACTGACCCCATCGGTTGGGCGCGTAACTTTATTTTTCCTTGGATTACATTGGCTCTTGCCTTTGCTGCCACTTACACACGGTTTACTCGTTCTAACGTTCTTGAAACCGCTAGCGAGGACTACATCCGTACTGCACGCGCAAAAGGCTTAAGTGAGAAAGTGATTCTTCGCAAACACACGCTACGTGCGGCATTAGCCCCGATTATTACAATCGCCGGATTGGATTTTGCTGGATTACTTGGGGGAGCGATCATTACCGAAAATATCTTCAACTTGCCTGGACTTGGAAGACTCTCTATTCGTGCGGTCCTGGTTGATTATGACTTGCCTGTAATTCTCACAACTACCTTGCTTGCTGCTGTATTTGTCGTGGTTATGAACTTGGTGGTGGATATCTTGTACGCATACATCGATCCGAGAGTGCGTGTTGCATGAGCCAGCCATTCTTGGAAGTCAAAAACTTAACAGTTTCATTTCCCACCGAAGACGGCCTTGTTCGCGCTTCCAATGACATTTCCTTCACTGTTGCCCGTGGTGAGACCCTTGCAGTGGTGGGTGAATCTGGTTCTGGTAAATCAGTGACCTCCCTTGCCGTTATGGGTCTTCACGATCGACGCAGCGCACAGATTTCTGGTCAGGCAATTTTACATTTGGAGAATGGGCCAATCGATACTATTTCTGCACCGGTAGATGTGGTGAGAAAATTACGTGGAAAATCTATGGCGATGATCTTCCAGGATCCAATGTCAGCCCTGCATCCTTATTACACAATCGGCGATCAGATTTCAGAAGCATGGCGCCTCTATAACGATGGCGATAAGAAAGCGGGAATTAAGCGCGCAACTGAGATGCTTGATCTTGTCGGTATCCCAGGAGCAGCCAAGCGCGTTCTAGAATATCCGCACCAATTTTCTGGTGGTATGCGCCAGCGCGTCATGATTGCGATGGCTCTGGTGAATAATCCATCGCTGCTCATCGCTGATGAGCCAACAACAGCCCTTGATGTAACCGTGCAATCGCAAATCTTAGAGTTACTTAAGAATATGCAAAAAGAATTTAATATGGCTGTAATCCTCATTACGCATGACCTTGGCGTCGTTGCCGAAGTAGCTGATCGCGTAAGTGTCATGTACGCAGGAAAGATTGTTGAACAAGCAGGCATTGACGATATTTATTATCAACCGGATCACCCTTACACAATTGGGTTATTGAATTCGATTCCTCGTGTGGATCAGTTGGAGGGAAGGCGCCTCATCGCTATCCCTGGTCAGCCTCCTTCACTCATTTCTCTGCCAGCGGGATGTTCATTCCGCTCTCGCTGTTCCTTCGCTTCACAGGTGCCAAATAACCTTTGCGCGAGCGCAGTACCTGATCTTGATGAAAAAATCGGCGGGCATTTTTCTCGCTGCCACTTAACGGAGGAACAATTGAAGAAGGCTCGAGTTTCCACAGGTGCGCAACTATGACCGAGCCAATTCTTAAACTTGAGGGCCTCAAGAAGTATTTTGAGTCGACTTCTGGTGGAATATTTAACAAGAAAAAAGGAATCGTCAAGGCTGTAGATGGCATCGACCTGGAGATCATGCCGGGTGAAACTGTTGGGTTAGTTGGTGAATCTGGTTGCGGCAAGACAACGGTGGGCCGTACCGTCCTCAAATTGTACGAACCAACTGAAGGAACGATTACTTTCAATGGCCAGGACATCACTCATTTGTCTGCCCATGAAATGAAGCCATTACGTGCCCAAATGCAGATGATCTTTCAGGATCCATACGCTTCACTCAATCCACGGCATACTGTTGGAACTTTGATTGGTGCAACCTTTGAGATCCAGGGAATCACTCCAGAAGGTGGCGTGAAGCACGAAGTTGAACGTCTCATGGAACGCGTAGGCCTGAACCCAGAACACGTAAACAGATATCCACATGAGTTCTCTGGAGGACAACGCCAACGTATCGGTGTGGCACGGGCAATCGCGCTTAAGCCAAAGTTAATTGTTGCCGATGAACCAGTGTCAGCGCTGGATGTTTCCATCCAAGCCCAGGTAGTTAATCTCCTTGATGATTTGCAAGAGGAGTTCAACCTTTCTTATCTTTTCGTAGCTCACGATCTTTCTGTCGTTCAACACATCTCAGATCGCGTTGTTGTTATGTACCTTGGAAAGATTATGGAAGATGCGAACAAGCACGATCTTTTCCGTGCGCCTCGTCATCCTTATACAAAAGCTTTGCTCTCTGCTGTTCCCGTCCCGGATCCCAAGAAGAGTCGCACCCGCGAAAAGATTATCTTGCAGGGGGATCTACCTAGTCCCATGAATCCACCAGCTGGTTGCGTATTTAATACTCGCTGCTGGAAGGTGCAAGAGCAATGTCGCGTAGAGGTACCGCCACTAATTCAGATAGGAAATGGGCACCGACTTGCGTGCCACTTCCCAGAACCTGCGTAAGTTAGGCGACTTTCCCGTCGATTGAAGCGCTGCCTGCACCAACTGTTACGTTAACCTTTAATGGGTCTCCGCTTTTTGCAACACAAGCAACGGCAAACTTAAATGAAATTTGCGCACCTGCAGCGACAGGATCAGTTGGAGCGCCCGTGATTCCGTTATCGCCATCTAATACATCCGTGCATGTATTAGCACCAGATGCAGTTTCAATTAAAATTGTTGATGGATCCAGCGCCGTCGTGCCGCCATTCTTCACCGTGACATCAAAACTATTTGCGGCCTGACCCTTGACGTAGTTAGAGGCGAATTGTCCTGGCACGAAGGATTTTGGCGCGCTAAGGGTAAGAGTTACGCCGCCACCTAGATCAAGTGCAGCGTCAAATCCACCCGTGGCAGCGGCAGTTGCTGCGGCCGTTGAATTGTCCGTTGTGGTTGAAGCAGTCTCTGCCTTTTTGCCCCCGCATGCACTTAGGCCTAAAGCGGATACAAGAACAATGACGCCAACAAGTTTCTTATTCATGGAGGGCTCCTTTAACAATTCTCTGATTCGACAGCGCGGAGTCTATCAGCGCACATGCAAGAAATCGCTGGCAACCTAGGCGCAGAATCTGTGCCGGGAGTGAGGTTACATACGTAAATACGATGCGCCATTGAAATCTAGAACGGCCCCACTTGCCCACTCGCTGTCGGGGGATGCGAGGAAGTAAACGGCTTTAGCTAACTCTTCTGGGCGGGCAACTCGATTAAATGGACTCTGAGCGCGAATGTCATCGCCTTCAGGGCCATCGAGTAGACGCGTAGCCATTTCAGTCTCAACAAAACCCGGTGCCAAAGTTGTTACACCGATATGTACTGGCGCTAACGCCTTAGCGATCGACTGGCCAAAGGCGACTATTGCCGCTTTCGATGCGCCATAGGCCGGACTAACAGGTTCGCCACGAAAGGCTCCGCGCGATCCGATATTTACGATACGAGAAGTTCCATTCTTTGGCATATGTTGAAGTGCACACCAGGTCACATTGGCGGCGCCTATTAAATTCACTCCTAAAGTATCCGACCAAGCCTTTTGCCAATTTTCATAGGTGGACGTTTCGATTGGATGATCGAAGAACACACCTGCATTATTAATGAGGATATCAATCTTGCCCATTCTTCCTGCGACGTTATCAACCATCGTCTTGATCGCGACGGGATCGCGCAGATCTGCCTGCGAAATAATGTGGCCATCTCCATGAAGTGAGTCAGCAACCTCTTGGGCATCGTTTGTAGATGAAACGTAATGAATAGCTATACGGTCACCTGCGGCTGCGAATTCACGAGCAATTGCTGCGCCGATGCCTCTAGAGCCGCCAGTTATAAGTACGTTGCGATGATTCATGCAGCTGATGCAATTGCAAAGATGGCGATTATCCCAATGAGTTTCATATTCATGGTGGACTCCTTTAACAATTCTCGGATTCGACAGTGCGGAGTCTATCAGCGAGAAATAAGCGAATTCCTTGGGTAGTCCAGTTATGTAAGCCTTATATCGTGCTGAAACAATCCCTGCCTATAACGATTTGCTAAAGATCATTGCTTTTCGCCAGCAATCCAAGTATTCGAGAACCAGCCATGCTTAGATTCCTGAAGAGTCGGTCACTCATTGAAGGAAGTTGAAACTATGTCTATGAAATATCCGCCCACCAATGCATTCACACGCATCATGACGCTCGTACTTGCCGGAACCCTGGTTCTGTTGGGCGCGCCTTTGCAAGCAAGTGCAGCCACGATGTCAACGGTTCACTTGACCGTTCACTATCAACGTCCCGCCGATGACTACACCGATTGGAATCTCTGGATTTGGAAGAACATCATCGTTGGCAATGACCAAGGAGCGGATACGCAGGACAAGAGTTTTTCCCCAGCAGAAGGCAGCGCTTTCACGGGAAGTGATTCTTTTGGGAAAGTATTTAAAGCAGATATCACGGGCATGGATGGATTCGACAATGTTGGAATCATTGTTCGTAAGGGCGCTTGGCTTTCAAAAGATATTTCCACCAACAGATTTATCACTCAATTTGATGCCAGTGGCAACGCCGAAGTATGGCTGATTCAAGGCGATCCCACCATCTATACATCCCTACCTGCACCCGTTAAATCTATTAAAGCCGCGACGCTAGATGACTTTCGCACAATCTCTGTAGACCTGAGTCAAAAAATGACACTTACTGGCAGCGGTGATGAAGGCTTTTCCATCACAGGGGGAGCAAAGGTTTCCTCCGTGAAAGCCCTTGACGCAAGTGCCGCAGGTACCACTCGAGTTCTGTTGACGTTGGATTCGGACACCACACTTGGCGGTGACTACACATTAAGCCAAAAGGATTTTGGCAGCGCCAAAGTGACGGCTGGAAAGATAATTGAGTCGGACGCATTTAATGCGCGCTATCTGTATACGGGAAATGATTTAGGCAATACCTACACAGCCACATCAACAGCTTTCCGCGTTTGGGCACCTACGGCCAATGCGGTCAGTCTTTTGACTTATGTGACCCCAAATGCCGAACCGACAGTTATACCAATGACCGCATCCGATAAGGGTACGTGGATTACAACTCTGAGCGGAGATCAGAACGGAACGATTTATGACTACCGAGTCACTTTGGGTTCCGGGATTAATGACGCGGTGGATCCGTACGTTCGTGCAGCGACCGCAAATGGTTTACATGGTGTGGTGGTAGATCTATCAAAGACTAACCCCGCTAATTGGAAGAGCGCCAAACCTGCATTTAGTGGGAAGGCAACGGATGCCGTGATTTATGAATTGCACATCCGCGATCTATCCATGGATGCATCCAGCGCAGTACCAACAGCCCATAAGGGCAAGTACTTGGCTCTTACCGATGTAAATACGGCGACCGCAGATAACACGAAAACAGGCGTTGCCGCGATTAAAGACTTGGGCGTTACCCATGTTGAACTTCAACCAATCTTTGATTATGCCTCCGTGGACGAACTGAGCCCTTCATTTAATTGGGGCTACGACCCACAAAATTACAACGTTCCTGAAGGTTCCTATTCCTCTGATCCATCCAAGCCTGCCGTTCGAATTACTGAACTCAAGAGCGGAATTCAGGCACTCCATAATCAGGGTCTGCGAGTAATGATGGATGTTGTTTATAACCATGTATTTGCATCGCAAGCTTTTAGCGAAGAGAAGATTGTTCCGGGCTATTTCTTTCGGACGAACGCTGATGGATCTCTCACTAATGGCAGCGGATGCGGAAATGATGTGGCATCGGAGCGGCCGATGGTACGCAAATTCATTGTGGATTCAGTGAAGTACTGGGCTTCCCAATACAACATGGATGGATTTCGATTCGACCTTATGGGATTGATCGATCTCAAGACTATGCAACAACTACGGGCAGAACTCACCAAAATCAATCCCACAATTTTGATCATCGGCGAAGGCTGGGATATGGGCACGCTCCCTGATGCAATCAAGAGTAATCAGAAGAACATCGACAAATTACCTGGTATTGCTGCATTCAACGACGAACTTCGCGATGCCGTCAAGGGATCAGTCTTTAATTCAGCCGATAACGGATTCGCCACAGGAAAAACGACTGCGACCACGAGTACTCAAGCAGGAATTGTCGGTAACGTTTTTTATAGTCGAAGCGTTCTTGGTAAGTGGATTACCACTGACCCAACTCAGAGCGTGAACTACATCGAAGCCCATGACAACCTGACGCTTTTCGATAAGTTAACTGCCAGCGTTCCCAACGCATCCGCGGGAAAAATCGAATCACTTGATCGTTTCTCTGCCTCCATCGCCCTTCTTGCTCAAGGAGTTCCATTTTTGCAGGCAGGTCAAGAGTTCTTGCGCTCTAAGGGCGGAGACTCCAATAGTTATAAATCTAGCGATGCGGTCAATTCCATCAAATGGAACCTGCGTAGCAAGAACGCATCCACGGTTAACTATTACAAAGGGCTTCTGGCAATTCGCAAAGCCCATCCAGAATTTAGATTGAGCACAACATCTCAAGTGCGCAAAGGACTTACCTTCATCAAGGCACCAAGTGGTGTTATTGCCTACGCCCTTAATGGCGCAGCCGTAAAAGATTCCTGGAGTTCAACTGTTGTCGTACATAACCCCAATGCAAAAGCCGCGACGATTTTGCTACCCAGCAAAGGAAACTGGAACATTGTCGTTCAGGGGCTGAGTGCAGGAGTGAAGCCGATTCAAACGCTTACAGGAGCGAATTCAGTCTCGGTTCCCGCGACCTCCACCTTGGTGGTGCAGAGGTAGAAAGCTTCAACTCTTCTACGGTCTAGCTGAATGAGGGGGGGTATCCCTAGATTTAAGGTCATCTAAAGGGAGGAAAGGAATACCTTTGATTCAGTCCCTCGATGATTGGAGTTTTAGTGAAACAGGCTCAATCATCAAATTACATGGAAAGCGCTTTGGCCCTTGCAAAGCTGATTGGATCAGACCTAGTTACCCAGCAGGATTATTGCCAAATAGTTGGGCTGAAGATTTTTCCAGAGAACCCACCCAAAGGTAGATCTAAAACTGCGCGCAATTGCTGCTCGAACTGAGACGTTACGGCTCCCTCAATTGTCCAGTGACCTGAATTATGAGGTCTTAGCGCTAGCTCGTTGACGATGAATGAGTCTCCGATTTGGAATAACTCGACAGCCATCACGCCAATCAACTCGATTCCCTCAGCAATTGCCACGGCGATATTTCTTATTCGAAGCGAGAATTCTTCGGGAAGATTAGGAACCGGAGTTACAGTTCTTATGCAAATGCCCTCTCGTTGAACGGTCAGTGTGGGAGACCACGTTTTGACCTCGCCTCGATGAGATCGAGCGACCATGACAGATATTTCACGATCGAAGTCAAGTTTCTCCTCTAGCAAAAGTGGCTTTGGAAGGGCTTCGAGTTGAAGTTGATTGTCTATAACCCAAACTCCCTTGCCGTCATATCCGCCCTGTGGCGCTTTGGCAATCAGGGGAAAGGAAATCTCAGGAACTCCTCTTTCGTATCGCTGAAAATGCGGATTAGGAATTCCTAGCTCACTCATCTTTTCGCGCATAGCCAATTTATTCTGAGAGTAAATAAAGGAATCGGCGCTGGGGTAGATTCGAATGAGGTTTGTTTCTAAGGCCCGGATAATCTCTTGTGGTACGAGTTCGTGTTCAAAAGTCACAACATCGCATGATTGAGCAAATTCAAGAAGTGCTTCTGTATTTCTGTAATCGCCGACTATCGAATTGGCGACTTGAGCTGCGCTATCCTCTTGCGCGGAAGCAAAGACTTTTACATTGATTCCTAAGCCCGTCGCAGGTCCAAGCATCATCCGGGCTAATTGCCCCGCACCGATAACGCCGATCGTTGGAAAGTTCATCGATGAATCCTATGGGGCGCATTTGGGCGAATCAAAAATCGTCACATTACTGGCATTCGCAGAATTTTGTGGGGCGGGTCGGGCTCGAACCGACGACGACAGAATTATGAGTTCTGGGCTCTAACCAACTGAGCTACCGCCCCTTGACGTACTGGGTAAAGATAGTTTAGTTCAGGATGTGGAACAAAATCGGTCATTCATAGACATGCAGGCTATCTCACCTATAGCGTTCCAGAATGAAATCACTTGCTGTATTGATTCGTGAGAGTGGCGCGCCCCTTCCTTATGCGACATCTCGTCCTCTAGAAATTGTTGAAATTGACCTTGCCCCTCCTGCTCCAGGAGAGGTTTTAGTGCGGATTGAAGCTGCCGGGATCTGTCATTCTGATTTATCGGTACTCAATGGCACACGCCAACGTCCATTGCCCATAATCGGAGGCCATGAATCAGCCGGGGTGGTAATCGGTCTAGGGGCAGATGTTCGTAATTTGAAAATCGGCGATCACGTTACGTCAGTATTTCTACCAAGTTGTGGTGCTTGTCATGAGTGCACCTCTGGGATTCCTGCATATTGCTCTGTCGGTGCAGCATCGAATGCACGAGGGGAAATGATCGGTGGGGGAT